>Ga0210040_10000056_pt1 | contig 256339 bp, 245 predicted proteins | sample CryGeyCG12114_NA_FD_185462 | JGI IMG/M metagenome (GOLD analysis project Ga0210040, IMG submission 185462) | Groundwater microbial communities from aquifer - Crystal Geyser CG19_WC_8/21/14_NA (SPAdes) (version 2) | ecosystem: Environmental > Aquatic > Deep subsurface > Groundwater | place...
ATGCTGCGAGCGAGGGGGAGGTTGGGGGTGATGAATGGTTTTGGGACGGCGGTGGTGGTGGTGCCGGTGTGGTCTGGGGTGATGTGGTCTTCTTGGTGAGTGTATGCTTGGTTGTCGTTGGCGAGTTGATCCTCTTCAGCAGCGAGATCGGCGTCTGTGTATTTACGCTTTCTGAATGGCGCATTTGCGGATGCTGCGACTGGCTCTTGTGAGAATCTACCAGAGACGTTTGAAGCTGAATCTTGTGGTACGATATGGTCCTGGTTGATGTCGTGGTTCTGCTTAGCTGAGATCTTGTCGTCGGCGAGAATAGATCTAAAGGCCTGAGGATCTTCTACTTCTGCAAGCTGAGAAGTGGAGAAGGTGGTCCCTTGAGCGCCGCCTTGCGTGTCCTCAAGTGCTTCGAGGTAGCCCAGGACAAGACCAGCGTTGTCTTTGATCCATGACTTGATGTGAGGAGGAATACGACCTTGCCTGAAATCCTTCTTGTGACATCGTGTTGGGCTTTTTGGTGGTGACACAATGGTTGAAAGGGCACCACTGCTTGACTTTGCAGGAGTGAATGCTTTGCCAGAAGTGGAAGGCATAAGCCCATTTGGAGGACGCTGAGAAGCTGTGGTGTGACCAGGGTTCTATCCTGGCTGCTCAGCTTCTTGACTTACGCCCCGTCCCCCAACGTCTTTGGGAAATTGCGACTGATCGTGGTCATGGTACCGACTTTGCTGACTGAAGAATGTCTTGCCACCTCTTGGAAGGGCTTTGTTCGATTCAGTTTCTGAGCCGCTGTTGGGTTCGCCGTCTTCATATTCAGAGTCGCTTTCACCTTCTTCGTCGTCTTCGGACTCGTGCTCACAATCCTCATCTTCGTCTTCGTACTCATCGCCACTGTCGGTTGATTTTATGTAGTGGTTTTGAACGGTCTTACTCACACTCTTTCCAGCAAAACCTGGGATCGACTTTCGAATAGACTTGCCCCCAAAACTAGCGACAGCATGTTGGACAAACGCACCGCCATGTTGCGATTCTCCGGAGCCATCGCAGTCATGATCTTCTCCGATCTCGGATTCGTCAGCGACATCTTCAGCAGTGTTCATACCAGGCCACGTTGACTTGCCGCCGGTAGAGGCAAAACTACCTGCATTGCTTTGTGGTTCAGGTGTGGCAGGTGGGTCGGAATGGATAGGCGAGTTAGTACCAGAATAGTCGGGAACCAAATCTGGTGTTGGTGGCCGTCGAGGAGGACCGGCGGGGCTCGGAATGCTTGTGAGGCAGTTGTTGAGGTCAACTTCGTCGAGTCCGAACAGCTCTCGTGTAGCTGGACTGAATGTATTTGTCGATGATGTCTTTTCTGAGAGGTTTTCAACTTCGAAGCCGTATGCCAAGTCGGCACATTCGAATGTTGTCGTGCGAATAGTCCGGCCAGCGGGACTTCTGATTCCTTGAGCCATTATCTGACCAGCAGATTTGACGTAGGCAGTTTGAGGCACTTGAATTTGCATCTTCGCAGGTGGTGGTCTGGGGAAGGTCCAAGCAGAAGAGGATTGGATGATATCGTAGAAGCCAGCGATACGAGTGCTGGAGCAGTTTGAGAGATTCTATGGCAGCAAAGAGGGATGTTGTATCAGACTGGATGAGGAGGATTGGACAGTTGACAGATGGCGGGGAGGCATGCTACATGTACCTCGTGGCTCGAAATGGTCCCACCGTCCCCCGATGTCACTTAGCCGTGTGGCCTCCATGTTCCTATTGTACTTGGTGGCGTATCCCTATTTTGAGTTGCGGAGAGTGGGTCTGTAGGAGGTTGGGTACAGACTAAGAACGCGAGAGTCGATTCCGATAGGCGGAGAAGCGGGGAGTATGCGGCTGTGCATGGGCAAAAAGGGGTCATTGAGTGGGAAAGTTGAGAATTGGTGACGGAAAACCAGGTGGCTGGGAGCTCATATTCGTGCAGCTTCGTCGATCGATACAAATTTTTCGATCATGCTGTGAATGGTACAGGTGGGTGAAAGCTGGCAGAGGTGGCTCGAGGCGGGCTATGACAAGGTTGGTAGATCGTAAGAGACATGATCGATTGATAGGTAGTGATGGGCATCGATGAACGTTAGATTTATTCGACTGGTTCTTTAGGTGTACAAGAAGGACAAGGCTACACTGGTAAGCCAAACGAATAACAACGGTGGTCAATGGCGTGAAACGGTCGAAGGGACCAGCCGGTGAGCTTGCAATGAGGCAAATTTGAAATATTCGTTACTTCTGCGGTCACAGAACCTCCCAAACCTCACATGTCAGTGGTAGCCGAAGATCAGACAATGGTTGATGCGATGGTCGATGCGATGGTCGCCTGTCTCCTAGAATGCTCGACTGTGTTGAGAGGGAGCCGTAATGCCGCTCATGGTCATGCGCTCCAATAATCCCAACCAGCTGTGGCCCGACATCGAACTCAAACATAACCCTGACTGACGAGAATCTACGTCCTTCGAGCGGAAACCTTTCCATAGCACGGGAAACTTCATCCTCATGCTAAATCTGCAACAGGTGCGTGGGAAGCAGAACTTGCAATGTTAAATCATGAATATGGCAGTAGTCGTAGCAAAGAATGACCTCCTAAGCCGTTTCTATCCACCTATTGGAGGGTCCCGATGCTTCTTTGTGATGAAGATAGGATGTCGTGGTCCATTTGCAGGCGGATAAATGGGCAACCACAATGGTTTAGAAGATGAGAAGTAGGAGATACTTTCTAGTCTGATCGTCAAGGAACTGAGCCGAGATTATCCCGGTAACAGAATGACTTTCAGGAGTTTGAGAGGCTCGTCTCAAGTACTATCCGCGAAGCATCGAAATAAGCCGGGACATCAAACAGAGCCTTAATGCTCCATGTCAACTTTGGTCTGAGAAGAACTGTGAAAGCTCATCACGTCACCTGCCTACGACGATGCGTCGTGCCACAGCGGAACCTACTGACTTTGGCCATCGAGACATCATGTGACGATACGGCAGTAGCCATCCTTGAGCGGTCATCACATACAGATAGCACCATCAATGAATCATTGAGCAACGAAAACGGAACACCGCAGGGTGCTCGAGGCAGGCCCGCGGCACAACTTCTATTCAACGAAAAGGTTACGGCTCGTAACACAGGCCTAGGTGGAATACATCCCGTCGAGGCCCTAGAAAGCCATCAAGCCAACCTCGCAAGACTTGTCTCGAAAGCTTTAGCATATCTACCAGATGCAGCATCAACAACTACGCCGATTGGTATTCCTACACCATCAGCACCAGCGACCAGAGCATTTCATTACAGCGATGGGCGGCTGAAGAAGCTGCCGGACTTCGTCAGCGTCACACGAGGCCCAGGTATGAGATCAAACCTGGCATGCGGTCTTGATACGGCAAAAGGTCTGGCAGCGGCATGGCAAGTGCCCCTGCTGGGCGTACATCACATGCAGGCACACGCGCTCACGCCTAGACTGGTATATGCTTTGGAAGGACAAAGCGGCCCGGCGGGCGAAGAACGTGAGGAAGCTCAGCCGGGCTTTCCATTTCTGACATTGCTAGTTAGTGGCGGCCACACTATGCTTCTACATTCCACGGGACTCGTTGACCATAGAATACTGGCCACAACCAGAGATGTAGCGATAGGGGACGCACTTGACAAATGTGGAAGGGTCCTTTTGCCGGACGAGTTTAAGCTCCAAGCCAAAGATACTGCTTTTGCCAAATATTTGTCTGATTATGCCTTTCCGGATCAGAACAGCTATGATACTTGGCCAGTCCCTGGGCGGAGGCGAGACGAAATAGCGAAGCCAAATAATCTGTTTGGCTGGCAGGTACAGAGCCCTCTAGCTGGCACAAGAGATCTTGCATTCAGTTTCACTGGGGTAGCCACTTCGATCGAAAGACTTTTCAAGAAGCGAATTGAGCAGCCTGGAGGAGCGCTTGATGAGTCAGAGCGCTTGCTGTTCGCACAGACTGCGCTGGGAAGTGCTTTTGAGCACCTCGCAAGTCGTACCGTTATAGCTCTTGAAATGCTACAATCAGCCAAGCAGGATGTATCGACTCTTGTCGTAAGCGGGGGTGTGGCAGCAAATTCTTTCTTGAGGTATTTTCTGCGGAAAATGCTTGACGTTCGAGGATTTGAGCATGTCGAGCTTGTATTCCCTCCTGTTTGGCTGTGCACCGATAATGCCGCAATGATCGCGTGGTGCGGAATGGAGATGTTCGAGGCGGGCTACCGGAGCGACTTCGAGGTTGGGGCCTTGAGGAAATGGAGTATGGATTCTGCTGCCGCTGATGGTGGTATCCTAGGCGTTGATGGTTGGAGGAAGAATTGAAGCATCCTACCCACCTATGCCTGCTTGAAGTGCAAATTCAGCTCGTTGTAGGACCGTCTTCATGATCGCCTGGTCCTAGCTCTCTTCCAATTCTAGTGCCGATGCTCAGCTTGCGTTAGCCATTTCTGTATCTTGAACCCGAACCTCGTTTCCTGGTTGCGGGGTGCCATTGACTTGCGCAGTCGTTGGCAAGCCTTGGCCTTGCTCTACTTCTGATACGATAGTATCGGTCACTGGTGTAGTATCAGGGACTAGAGTAATCGGCTCGGACTGGCTAGCTGGCACAGGTGCAAGGCCTGACATGGCTACTTGTGGCCCTTCGTCTCCCGTTGCTGGTTGTTGTTGTTGCTGCTGTTCCTGATCCACTATCGCAGTTGGCGCTGGCACGCTATTTTGTGACTGGTCAGTGTTTGGCCGTGGTTCGTGCTTGTAGAGAAAACGTTCTCGGATATTCGTGGTATCTGGATTGCCCTCGAACATGATGGACTGCTGAATGAGTTGTTCGCCAAGCCATTGTAGAGGATATTCTGCCCTGTTGGCGCGCAAAATGTGTTAGTACGTAGTTCTGCTCATCGTTCTTGTACTGGTATAGAGGCCTTACTCTGAATCGAGAGACTCAATTATTGCCTTCTTCAGGAAAGGACTCAGTCTCGTATTCAGCCAGTCACGGAGGTTGACGGTCGTGCTTGTACCTGCAAGGTTTGCCTGAACGGTAGGCGTTACTTGATTTGGCTGAGCCATTGTTGTATTCTATGCAAAAATGTTGACTGTGTTCCTGACCAGAACTTCGGCTTCGCGAAAGCAATCTACGCGCTCTGGCGCTGCGGGTACGTACAGTACGTGTTTTGGGGAGCACTTTGGCGTGATCTGCCTTGGCACTTTGTCGCAGCTTCTGTCTCCAAATCAGTCTATGCCTCTCTCTATCTCGAACCATTTGGTATACATATCAAAAAAAAATTCTCTGTTGTCTTGTCGGTGTTATGACAGTTATGTCGATGCTGCAGGAGTTTCAGCACGCCTCTCACAAGCAGCATTGCCAGCATTATTACTGCCATCTCCGAGCCGTTCGTCAACACTCTATGGTCCACCTGCGGTCGTGGGTCGTTCGACCTGGCCCGATTTCCTCACAAGCAGGATGTAGGCGATTGACTTACCTTATTCGCGGTCCGCGTTGTACGGTGTGCTTGTAGGAATGCTCTGCGGGCTTGCAGCGTTCGATGCAAAAGCCCTACTTCACTCTGGAATATCGGATCCTTCGCGCTATGGAGTGGGTGATCGTGTCTGAAGGTTTGTGACTTCGTGTCATGCGAAGAGTCCGCGACCGAGGAACCTCCTCCACCGGTGGGACGAGTAGCCCAAATTGGCAACTCCTTCAAAGGACACTATACCGTCCAACTACTGAGAACACGGAGATCGGGCTTCTGCTCAGGACTGTGCGGCGACCGAAAGCAAGAAGTAAATAGTCTGCCAGAAGGACAGAGCTGTGGTTGCTTGGTGATCGAGTCTTCTTGAAATACGCTTCCTCTTGTGGTCAGTTGTTGCAATGTGATCGTGCTTTGTTCTGCGCCAGTCTGACAGTCAATATGTTACGACGAAAGGTAGAGTAGAACAACCAGCGCGTCAGCCAGGTTGAAGCAATGATGATCCTGAGTACAAATTATCTGATTTTGTTCTGTCTTCTATGAAATATGCTGATATTGTAGATGCCCAGCGTCGCGAAGTTCGCATACGCTTCTTGAGCCATACACGGCTGCATGACGGATCCTGCCTCACTTTCAAAACTCGGCCCATGAAATGGATGACGATGATAGGTCTATCGCCTACAGCGAAAGACTTTCCTTCTGGCGAGCCAGTAACAGTAGATGCGTATATGGTGATATTCAGACAGGGCCAAACTTAGCATTCTAGCTCGACAACGTGGCAGACCGACACTGCATGAGTGCCTAACCATGATGACATCCGAAGCGTTGGCGGATATTGAATATCCAACAAGCGGTCAACAGATAGTTGTGTGAGTATATAATGCAGTGCACGTTCATCGCGTCTTTGCAGTGAATGGTTTTTTTTTTGAAGCTTCTTGCCAGTCTCAAATACTTGTGCTGCTATTGCCAGTTCGACGTTTTTCAACCACCGGCGCCATTCTCCAGACGATTCATTCTTACAGACGCATTTTCATGCGGCGTCGAGCATTCCTCAAAAATGATACTGCTGACTTGCAGTCTATATGGGGTTAAGGAGAATACTCTTGAATACACGAGTCTATAGCCTTAACGGTCGTCGAAGACGTGTGATGAGCACGGCGACTTGCATGGTCACTTCCCTCAATGGCCGTCTAAAGCATCTGATTCGCAAACGGGAAGCGGCGATGGATCCGGCCGAACCATTGGGGTGCTCCCGAGGCGACAAATCAGCATTTTCGAATTCATACCTGCCGATCTCCATGCCAATCGCTGCACTCATTGGTAGGTAACCAATGTCCCTTATAAAGTCGACTCAGTTCGTCGTCGACGGGAAAGCTTTCAAAGAAAAGGACAACAACGGACGGCTTGCTTCCCTGACGAGATTATTGCAGATGGCTGTGGGGTAGCGCCCAACCTTGAATGTCCCTAGGGCTGCATGGCTGCATGGTACTAGCCCTAAATCGAGAACTATCATGCAGCAAAGCAAAGGTGAGTCGCGCTTGTTTCGCAAGCTTCTTACACCTTTACAATAAGCCTATGCAGCTTTAATTCACCAGTCCTGTACAATGATGTTATGCGCAATTTGAGCCAGCAGAAAGAGCGCAGTCTTCAAGAAGTCCTGGTTACTGAGAGATTGTTCCCTCCCCATCTCTCAAAGCTTCCACCTCAAAAGATTATGCTCCACAGACTTGCGAGCTGCAAATCTGCAAATCTGTTACTATTCTCAATTCCTTACCTGCTGCAAAGGGTCCCCTATCGGTCGCTTGAGCCGATCTCATTAGCTTGATCTGAATGCCTCGTTCTTGAGACAGGCTTCACGGTCTCGCATTGGCTGAAGCGCAAGCTCATCTGGCTCTTTCTACTTTTGCCTGCCTACCATTCATTCATGACCTTGGTTTCTTGCTTCGCTGATCGTTCTTTCTGTTTTCTGGAGTACTGATACCCTTCCCCAGCTCATGCATCACCCTCTGTGCCTTCCGGGAGTGCATCGGGCATCCAAAGTCCTCAACACAGCACCCCGTCAACCGAGCCTGGCTCTTTGCACATGCTGTCGATGTCTGCCTATCCACCAGACAAACAGTTCAGTCTTACTGAAAAGGTATGTACCTCCCTGGCCCCAATTTGTAAAGGCATAACTACGCATACTGAATTATTCTCTGTACAGGTCGAACTACTTGTAAACGTGCTCCAGAGCTTGGTGCCGGATCTACCATCCTATCTCCTACACCTGATACTTGTAGATTTGCAGCGTCAGCCCCAATGGATGGACATTGCGCTTCCCAAGGGTGAGCTGGCGTCGCCACAGTACCTGCTGTGGGCTGGCATATAGTGCTCGGATGGTGTATTGACGTTTCTTGTAGGCCGGTCCCTCCACGCCTGTCAAATCGCATTCGAAGAATTGAGAAAGCAGCACGCGCAGCAGCCTGGATCGACCAGACCATTTGCATCAACCAACAACTACGTAAACATACTACCAGCAACTGCCGCCCCATCTCGGTCATTCTCTGCACAATTGGATGTGGATCCTACCCGTCGACCTCTTCAACCTCGACCAAGTTTGCGGACTACACAGTCGCCTAATCCTCCTGTGACTAATGGAGAATCGCCTAGCTATTTTTCCGGCGCGGGAGCTGGAAGCGCGCCGGAGGCCCAAAAAAAGAGAGGGCGTCCGAGTAAAGAAGAAGCGGCGGAACGAGATCGGAAGTTGGCTTTGGAGGGGAAGGTGTATCAGCCGAAGAAGAGACCAGCTAAGAGAATGCGACAGTCTTTACCAGCGGATAGTCCAGGTCTCAAGGACGAGGAGAGCACAACACCACTCTTACAGACGCCCACTGCGCGCGCACCCGAGGACCTTGAGCAGACGAGCAGTGGCAGGCGCAGATCTCGGCGACAGACACGAGACGAATCACCTATCACAATACCCAGTTTCAATACCGCTGTGCAGGCGGAAGTGGGGCCAGAAATTGAACGTCCCATGGCAGAAAGTCCTTCAGATCGCTTGCTCGCAAGTCATAGAAATAGGGATAGTGTGGGGTCTTCATTGAGTCGGCGAACACAACAGGAAAGCGATGTTTCGGAGCAAAATAATATATGGGAATCAACTTACACGACATGAACGCAAATGAGTTAGAAGTCAGTATGCAGAGACGCACTTACGAGCACGGAGAGAATACAGAGAGGAGGCAGACGGCGGAGGATCCTACATGCTCACGACTTCATGAACGAAAATAGAACTTTATGACGGTGATCAGAGGAGGTACCGATCACAAGCAAAGCGCACAGGTCTTCCAGCGTTCCAAGCGACGAGCGAACAACACAAGCACACTGCAGACGACACAACCTTTAGGGAGGAGTATACCATCTAATCTTCTTGTTTCATATCATGAGCCTGCTGGTCAGGAGCTTTAATTTCATAGCGGATCTGGATGTAAGATTTACCAGACGACAAGGAGCTAGATGATGAGTTAGAGCACCCGGGGTGGTATGCTCGCAGAGCGACTCAGGAGGAAACATTTCAGAAAGAATCTCTTTTTGCACAAGCAATATCATGATGCTACGGCTAGTACGACGTAAAGATAATGTCAACGCCTTATTTCTCCTTACTTCTGCCGTTTTACGAGATACATGCACAGAGTTAAGAGTGGACGATGCCTAGTTTGCGCTATGAGGCGAGAAGTTCTTTTGATTGAGCGGGCTTCGTTACCCGTAGTACTTAGTTCGAGACGAGCCGATGACTACAATCCAAGCACGCATGGATATCTTTCACGCGACATAGCGACCATCGAACGCAAGCTGATTAGGCGCGGGTGCGACTTGACGATGCGGAACAAGCGACCACACCATGTCCTACATTGGAAGACGGCTACAGGCTCGGGCCACTTGGCATGTCGACGCCACGGAGCGCATAAGACTGAGTGTTCACTATACCAAATGCTGTTAGCTGATATTCATGCCAGACAGCGGAGACATAGGCTTGAAGGATGTAATCAGAAGTCCATTGAGTTCATCCAAGCACCGAGTAGATGCTTGCTAAAACAAGAGGTACCAGAAATAAAAATGTAAACGTATTTATCATCATGAGAGGCAATCTTGCCTGCAGGGGTGACAGGGAAGGGAGAGCTTGACTTACCAAGGATACGATCGCAGCTCACGCTGCTGTACCAAGATTCTCCTTCGCCAAAGCCATAGCAAGGCCAACTCTTCGGTGAGCAGGAGTTGCACTGTGAGGAAATCACGGTCTCAGGAAGGTGCCAACACTATTTTCGAGATGTAGATGTGCAAATTTGCAGACGGCTGAAGCCTGAAATAGACATGAACTCGTCGCTCTTAGCGCACAGCTTCTCCTGCAGCATGCAGTGTGGATGAAGATGCAACCAGGTGGGCGGGATATGCAGGAGAGAGCAGAAGTCTGAAACTCAGAAGCAATAATAATATTTGATATCGCTCCTGCCAAGTCCTCTGGCTTTCAATCTGCCAGGCATCAGCTCCGTTGCTGCCTACTGCAAGGCTCAGCTTGGCAACCCACAAGCCTCGCGGTCATGTGGCCTCCAATGATTTTCCTCACAACCATTTTCCTACAGGTCGCGCAACGATACCAGCACTCGACTCGATAACACACAACCGCAGCCATGGGTCGTCTTCACAGCAAAGGAAAGGGTATCAGCGCCTCCGCCATCCCATACTCTCGGCAAGCCCCATCATGGTTCAAGTCGACCCCCGATACCGTCGTTGACAATATCTGCAAACTCGCCCGAAAAGGTGCAACCCCATCTCAGATCGGTGTCGTCCTCCGAGACAGCCACGGTGTCGCCCAAGTCAAGATCGTCACTGGTAACAAGATCCTGCGAATCCTGAAGTCAAATGGTATGCGATATCCCTACTCTCTGGCAGGATGAGAAGAGATGGACTGGCAGAATTGAGTCTGCGCAAGAACACATTTTACACCTTTGCTTGCGAGCAAGACAATTATGCCTCTGCATTGGTCCATGTGGCTGACAGAGTGATCTATTTAGGCCTCGCTCCTGAAATCCCAGAGGATCTGTACATGTTGATCAAGAAGGTAAGACTGCTGCGATCGTGGAGTATGGTGAGACTGTACTGACATGGCCTGCTAGGCTGTCGCCGTCCGAAAGCACCTGGAGCGAAACCGAAAGGACAAGGACTCCAAGTTCAGACTTATTCTGATCGAGTCGAGAATTCACCGTCTCAGCAGATACTACAAGACTGTTGGTGTCCTGCAGCCAACATGGAAATACGAGAGCGCTACTGCCAGCACCATGGTCGCATAAGCGCAACGTCGTTTGTGAGGAAGAAGGGTCGCTTGGGGAGGCATCTGTCATGAACGGGAGGGATACGGTGATGTCCACGCGCAATACACGAATTGTCGAACGATTGCGCTGGCGGGGTAGACCGATGATGATGAGCTGAACGCAACTGCTAAATAACGCTCGCCGTTCCCCACAGCTAGTGTCGCGCGGCATTGAGATGTCGACTATTAAAGCCAGAAACCAGAGCGGCAGAAAGAAGATTGACTACACTTATCAATACTCCCCAAATAATATGGTCTCGCGGTCTTCCCTTCAGCCGCACCAAGTCATGTATCTGGTCGAGCAGATGCAGTATGCGTCTTATGCATTGGCTTCCATATAGATTCAATGACTCCAGCCGAAGTCCTCGTTCCGATTCTTGTGCCGCCATGTAAGCAGGATGCCATCGCAAGTTGTTAATATCCAGTAGGCGCGGATCCGAGCTTGTAAAATGCCTGAGGATCTCTCCTTCGCTTCGCATGACTGTCCTCCCCAAGTCTCCACAAATCGCATTTCGCATCAACTTGATATGGAAAGAGATCTGCACAGACATTCGGTCCTTCTCAGCTCTCTCGCTTGGAGCACAACATACAAATGCACGCCGAGATGCAAGAGCGTGCGACCAGGCCTTAATCGTTCCATTACCATGCGGGCCATGCTATTGACATCAGCGAGCCAGGGGGTAACTCACAGAGGCCCGTAAACACATGCCAGAGCTACAAAAGGCTTTACGAGCTCTTCTAATGCATGAGGTTATCGGTTCGACCGATTCTGCACGTCTTCATTACAGTCGTTCTTCCAAGCATGTATTTCAAACTTATACTGCTGTTGAGCAGCACCTTTGGCACTCTAACACTAGGTCAATCTTCGTCGACAACGACAGCCATCGTCCCTGCTGGCACAGGTTTGTCTGGAGACTACAGTGGGCACTACAGACCTCAGATCCATTTCTCGGCGCCTGTGGGATTCATCAACGATCCCAATGGCTTGTTCCTCGACGACAACGGAACGTACCACCTCTATTATCAATACAATCCAACAGACACGATCGCTGGGAACCAACACTGGGGTCACGCAACCTCGACAGACCTCTACACGTGGGAGAACCAACCAGTAGCCCTGGCGCCAGACAACTCCACGTCCTTCATCTTCAGCGGCAGCATCGTCATCGACCCAAACAATACCTCTGGCCTCTTCCCCAATCAAACCAATGGCGTCCTAGCATACTACACCCTTGATGGCCCCGACCAGCAAACCCAGGACCTAGCATACAGCCACGATGGCGGCTACACCTTCACCAAGTACGCCAACAACCCCCTCATCGCAATCGGCTCCTCACAATACCGCGACCCCAAAGTCCTCTGGTACGCGCCCGCCGAACACTGGGTAATGGTCGTAGCCTACGCCCAAGAATTCACCATCGAAATCCTCACCAGCCCCAACGGCTTAGACTGGACATTCGCCTCGAACTTCACGCACCACGGCCTTCTGGGCACTCAATATGAATGTCCCAACCTCGTGGAGATGCCCATGCAGGGCAGCGATACGACAATGTGGCTCCTGTACATCTCTATCAACCCCGGCGCACCCCTCGGCGGGAGTATAGGCCAGTACATCCCGGGAGCATTCAACGGGACGCATTTCAGCGCGGTTGACGCCGCGGCGCGCATCGCGGATTGGGGAAAAGACAACTATGCGGGTCAGTTCTTTAGTAATATCCCTGGCACACAGGACCAGGTGAGTATTGCGTGGGCGAGTAATTGGCAGTACACGAATTATGTGCCTACGGGGCCGGCCGAGGGGTGGGCTAGCGCGATGAGTTTGCCGCGGGTGAATTATTTGCGAAATGCGACGAGGACGGGGTATACGCTTGTTAGTTTGCCGTATGGGTTGGAGGATTTGAGGGGGGAGGAAGCCGTGGCGTCGAACGAGGACCTCGGCGCGAATGGCACGCTACTCGCGGATCTGTCGGGTGGGAGTGGTGCTTTCATGATTGACGTGAATATGACAGGACTCAATTTGACGGGGCTGTCGAATACTGCTTCGGTAAATTTTACCATCATGGCCAGCGGGTCTGGGGAGGCTATCAATGGTGGGACATTCATGAATGCGGATGCTACGACGTGGGTTGATCGAGGGAGGATACAGGGCTGGAGCAATATCTATTATACTGACAAATTCTCCACCGCGTATGTGGTGGAGGACTCTTTTGATTTTCAGGTGATTGTGGATCGATCTATGATTGAGATCTTCGGGTTAGAGGGCGAGAAGAGTGCAACGTTGGTGTACTATCCGGAGGCATTGCTTGATACGGTGATTGTCAGGACTGGTGGGTTGAACGAGGGCGTCAGTGTTTCTGCCAATGTGTACTCATTGGAGGGTACTTGGGGTTCTGGTCAGGTGCAGCCGAACGATACTTCGAACGGCACTGCATTTGACAGGAGGGATTTGCTGAGAGGTCGGATGTGGGACGCGTAGGGTTGGTAGAACTGGCAGATAACTGACTTGATGACTATATTAGACTGTAATAGCGACGCGACTTCTCACCATCTTGAAGGATGTTGCCGTATCGAGTCCACCCAGCAGATAGCGCTAGTCTATGTATGAGCATCGCCTTCTGAGCAGCGTTGCGGGGGTGTAGCTGCGCTAAGAGATAGGTCCTGGGTTGCCACGGTCGTATCTGCTTGCTGCTGTCATACTGGTTTTGTACCGATTGGCCTGCTATGAGGAGAGGCCGTTGACTGTAAGAGCACATGTTTGACGCCGCTGTGAAGAGTCGTGGCTGCGCTGGGGTTGTTCTGACTGTCGTAGCTGCTGGCTGAAAACATGTCCGTATGGCTGCATGGTCCTCCACGGAGAGAGGGACGTAGTGTGTGTGGGGGGATTTCAGTCAAGGGTGGCCAGTTCAATCGTAGCAGCCATCGTTCTTTCAAGGGGCCAGCAGATCCTGGTCACAGCTAGTGATGAAGCATTCAAGTTTAGGGACATATGGAAACAATATCGATTACAATTTGTGTACATGTTCTTGGTTATGCCTCAGCCAATTCCTTAACGTTGCAGTGTGGGTATCTCGTGCTCATGAACGCCTGTAATGATGCTCGCTTCAACGCGCCTGCCCAGTGTCGCCCAGATAATGAAACAAATCCTGCTGTGCCTATTCTGCTTCTGCCTCTGCCTGATCGTTATCCACCTTTGTTCGTGCTCTCGCCTTTCTGAAGAGTGGCAACTTGCTTTCGCAGCTCAATCCAGAAGTCTTTGCCTGTGGCCATGGTTCCAGCTGGTGTGGGTTAGTGTTCTGGTAGCAGTTTGGGGGAAAATAGCTCAAGCTTACGCTTCTGACCCCATGGTCCTGTTTTCTGGGTGGCTGTCTTTTCTGGTTTGTATACTTCTGCCTCCGGGTCAACGCCCCTACTTAATAGGCTGTCTATCTCGTCTCCATTGAAGTCTTTCAGCGGCACATATTTCTCTGGCTGAGGGGTGGGTGGCGATGCAGGTTTAGAGGCTAAGGTCGGCGTGCTCGGTTTGGTGTTGTTCTGTGGTTGGGTCTGTCTGTTGCCTTTCTTCTGCTGTTGGTTGCTGCTGCTGTTGTTCTGCTGTGAGGCTACATTCGGTCGTGACTGGTTTGTGTTGCGTTTGCGCTGACTGCCATCGGCACTTGCGTTAGCCGTCTTGGTCATTTTGGTTGGTGAAGCAGGATGCGGATGAATGTGTTGCGAAAATGACGGGGGAAAGAAGGAAAGCGCGACTCACTCGACAATACTCATACTCGTATTATTATGCTAGTGAAGGTGATGAAATTACAGATGGAGCCCCCGATCAAAAGTGTTTGCAGATCTTGAACCTCAGAGCAAACGGGGACCCGCCAACGCACTCCAGCTTTTCGGCCAGGCGGCTGGTCTTTTGTCCTTCTGTGTTGCAGTGTGGTGCGGCAGATCGGATTAGGTAAGCTGCGGTGCCGCTAAATGGGCTAGGTTGGCAACCTTAAACTCACTGTCGCAGGCAAGACCATGGGTGCCTTCACTTCCAACACGATTAGCGCATCACGTATCACTAACTGCAACCACAGCTCACTCTACGCGCAAACACTTGATCTATATCGCGCATGTCAGTCGTTTCGGCCAATGACCACCGATGCAGAGCGACCACGGCTGAAGTCATTCTTTCCCCTTACTCAACCGGCTTCACGCAGTAGCGCGTCGTCCAACATAACGTAACCCTCTCATGGCACTACTCAGAGCCGCCCAGGCAAGGACACGCCCACAAAGATCGCCCATGAAGAAACTACCCGATCCAGCAACACCTACCCAGCCCGACCTCCATCTCGACTCCGACGACGACGAGCCCCCCACCAAGCGCCTGCGGACCTCGCGTACCGCAAGCCAACCACGATACAGATGGATCCCTGGTGGTCGTGGCGGAGGTGGAAGACGCATAGAAATGGCAGAAGGTGAATCATACCCAGTAACGCCGCGCACCAATGGCGAACATCGGAGGGCAAGGACGGCGAGAAAACGTGCCGACACCACCGGGCGCAAGACCAACGCCTCGAGGTTCTCCACCAGAACTACCAGGCCACGCACCACTGGCAGACCTCGGTACAGTACCGCTGCTGCCGCTGCCGCCGCGACACATAATGATGGCTACAAGCCTAGAGAAGAGAGAGGTTGGGAGGAATATCATCCCGATCTGGACCTCGACTCGACGTTCGCCGTGGTCGCATCTGAAGAGGTCGACGGCATAGTGAGACCGCAGTTAGACGCACAGGCTGAGAGCGACATTATAGAGGCAGCCATGTCTCCGGGCTCGAGGACACCAACAAAACGAAGACCAGGTCGACCCTTGCGCACCCAGTCGTCTATGCTGCAGTCCTTGCTCACTCCAGAAGCCCCCAAATTCGTGCCGCCACCTGGTCCGAATCCCAGGGAACGTTTGACCCTACCGAAGCCTTCTTATCGCGTATTAGATCCCTTCTCCCCATATGATGGCAAAGACTTCGCTACTGATAATTTCGTGAATCAGACTATGGCCAATGTCGGCTATCAGGAGACCGAGCTCTTCATCAGGCCAGACCACATGATACGTCAGATGGAAGGCTCTGCTGATGAAGACCTTGACCTGATGCCCGACCTTGTCCAGGGAGACGGCAACTCCGCTATTGGCGGAAGTGGTGTCGGAAGAGTCGAGTATGATATGGATGAGCAGGATGTGAAATGGTTGGAGGCTCACAATAAATTGAGGTTCGACGAAGGCGTTCAACCAATCAGATCAGCCATTTTCGAGATCACAATGACCAAAGTTGAGAAAGAATGGCACGCTCTTGAGAAGAGAATACCAAAACCCAACCCAAAAGCGCCTCAGACACACAGACCTCGCTCAAGCTCTGCGGCTGCAGTTAATGGCGAGCCGGGGCCGGGTGAAGAACCGGATAGTAAATGCGCTATTTGCGATGATGGAGACTGCGAGAACGCCAACGCAATAGTCTTTTGTGATGGCTGTGATTTAGCGGTGCATCAAGAGTGCTATGGCGTACCTTATATTCCTGAAGGCCAGTGGCTTTGCAGGAAATGTCAACTGGTGGGTAATGCTCGGCCCAGTTGCATTTTCTGTCCGAATGAAGGAGGAGCATTCAAGCAGACGAACAACACAAAATGGGCTCACCTTCTCTGCGCGACTTGGATACCAGAAGTGACCATTGGTAATCCATCATTGATGGAGCCGATCACAGATGTGGAAAAGGTTCCCAATAGCAGGTGGAAGCTTGGATGTTATATTTGCAAGCAGGACATGGGCGCGAGCGTGCAATGTAGTGACGGCCGCTGCTACGAACCGTTTCACTTGACTTGCGCTCGCCAAGCGGGTTTGTACCTGAAGATGAAGATTGGTGGCGGACAGAACACGCTAATGGATCCGTCACAACTCCGGGCATATTGTCACAAGCACTCTCCCGCAGACTGGAAGGCAGAACAACATACTGACAGGTCTTTCGAGAAAGCGGTCAAGTATTTCAAGCACCATTTCCATGGTCAGATCTGGGCAGACAGCAAGTCGTCAGCACTTGCTATTACCGACTCGCACGATTCGCACAATGCTGGACCTGGTCCACAAAGACTGACGCTTACCAACAAAAAGGGTCAGAAGCCTAAGAGCATTTGGCGACTGCCTTCTGGTGCTCCCGTTGTACCGGAAGTCATCCTCAAGACAATCGAGGAGGCACTTGTTAGATTCACAGTGCCGAAGAAGAAGGAGTTTGTGGTTGAATTGTGCAAGTACTGGACGTTGAAGCGCGAGGCACGCAGAGGTGCAGCATTGCTAAAGCGGTTGCAGCTGCAGATGGAGACTTTCAGCTCTTTTGAAGTGACACGCCGTGATTACAAGGCACAAGGTGCTGCCGGAAGAGCTCGCCTGGAACGCCGTATCGAGTTCGCAGAAATGCTCGCCAAAGATCTCGAGCGTATCAGGTCTGTCTGCGAGCTGGTCAAAGAGCGAGAAAAGCAGAAATTAGATGATGCACTACTGCTGCGGGATGTGGTAGATACTGTCTATCTCCCAATGCCGGCGATCCTTACTCCAATCGTGGACAAAGCTGTCAGCCTCGATCGGAAAGGAGTGTACAAGGATGCCTTGGACAGGATCCAGGTTCCGATACGCGAGCGTCACTACAGCTCTGTCAGTACTTTCTTCGCTGACTTTGCTAAGATCTTCGAGGAGGATGTCGGTTTCGATGCATCGGATTTGTCCAATGAGCAAGTCCTACGTGAGCGAGATCAGAGACAGCTAGAAGACCCAGAGCAGCGGGAGCGGAGGACACTTGCTAGACGCATCGTCAAAGCTTCTTATGCAGTGTTACAAGATGCCTTGCGAAAAGAGTCAGAACTGCTCGGCAGGCCATTCGAACAACAAATGAAGGAGATAGATGACCTCCTACTATCAAGGAGGCCATCTTTCGTCGAAGGGCTAGAGCTCGGTGAATCCGAGGCGGTCAATGGAGCTGCCATTGGTGCGGATGTGGAGATGGCCGAGGCTCCGGCTATTGGCAAGGACGAATCTCCAGACATTGCAATAGATTCTATCGAGAATCATGCTGAACAAGCTGAACCGGAACCGCAAACAAACGGCATCACAGCAGATTCTCCCGACGTGTTGGCTACCTATGATGCCAAAAAGCATGTTGTGCTTGCCGAAAACACACCGCCCGCTTCTACTAATGGTAATCCGAAAGGTGACGTTCCACACAAGGTGGGTGCAACACCCTCAAATGTTGAAGCGGTTCAGCCCCCTACTCCGCCCATCAGTACCAAAGGTGCGAACCACAACAATCTTGGTCAAGGCGGCATACCGTGGTACGTTGAGACATTCGACCCGGAGGGTACCACAATCTACGAAGAACGGTGGAAAGGCAGAGATGTGCTGCGAGATCTTAGCGCTGAGCTCAGTGACATGGACGATGAACAGCTGCAAGACCTTTGTGTCAATGATGACACGACCGCGAGCAGCAGCATAGCCGGAGAACCAAATGGGAACGAGAAGGCCCAGTCGAAAGCTGGTACTAAGAAGAAGCGCAAGGGTACTGGCTGGACAGACAGGACATTTAAGAACAGACGTCGACAGCGATAGGCTGGTTGACGTCGCAGGACTATGCTTGAGATGTTCTCCCGGGCTTGAATTGACTATAGCTGTATGATTAGTAACATGAGGCTCCCAGCTGGTATGAAATGCGTCCAGATTATCCTGCGAGATAGGTGTGTGCTTAAGCTCATAGGCATGGTAGTGATTGATATATATACAATCGCAGTGCATGACCATCGGGGAGTCCGCCAGACATCGCACCGGCACGTGTGTACAACGTTTACGCATGCGTCTTTGCTGTGAGTTCCGTCTTCGATTTTTATTCACGCGGGTGACCTCAAAAGACATCAAGCTGTCGATCCCATCTAGTGAGATTGTCTAGAGAGATTGGATCATGTAGTGTCGTGCCGGCATCAATCACAGTCTTGGTAGTGAAGATCCTTTACCTGCGAATTTACCTCTATGACTCTGCTCTCAGTATGCCTTCACTCGAGCTCGTCACAGCTGCCGTTCCAAGAAGCAAACGTCAAGCCTTGGAGCCGTATCTCGCGGAAGGCGGGTGGTACTTAGAACTAAACCTATTTAGTACCACTCATCCAAGTTTCGCTTTTCAGCCTGCGAAGTGTACAAACATACTCTCCTAATTCTATCGGATCGCACCTTCACCCTTTCCCAAACATCTGATAATCGCTGCTTTACATTCTGTTTGCGGCGTGTAAGGAGAAAGCGCGCCAGCACAAACGAAGGAGAGCGCGTCTCAGTTCTCTGAATTCAAATAGGCTTCATCCCTTGTTACTCTCATCACAAACATCGCAACTATGGCCGACACATACGAAGACACAAGCGCCGGATACGACGGTAGGCTCAACCCAGCCAGGACAGCTTATGCCCGGTATGGACTACAAACTGACTACCCTCCAGAAGGACGAGGCTACGAACGTCGCGATCGTTCAGCTTCTCCTAGAGGTGACCGTGATGATCGAGACGATCGCCCAAGAGATCGATCTCCAAACGGTCGTGGCCCGTATGTCCATTCACCTTCTGCGCGTATACTCGATGACTGACCTTTCTGCAGGCCACCTCCTCCTTCAAACGATTCCCGCATGAAAGACGCTGATGAACCAGACGCTGGCAACACTGGCACAAATCTCTTCGTAACAGGCATTCACCCTAGGCTCTCTGAACAAGACGTGACACAGTTGTTTGACAAGTATGGCGAGGTTGAGAGCTGTTCGATCATGTTGGATCCTCACACCAAAGAATCTCGTGGGTTTGGTTTCGTCAAGATGGTTTTACCTGAACAGGCCGATGCTGCCAAGGAAGGCCTGCAAGGTGCCCAAATCGAAGGTCGTACTCTGAGCATTGAGAAGGCTCGTCGTGGCAAGCCTCGATCCCCGACTCCAGGCAAATACTTCGGGCCTCCTAAGCGAGGTAAGACAATCTTTCACGTTTCGTGGAAAACTGCTAACAGTAACTACAGGTGATTTCGGCAGCGGCGATCGAGGCCGTGGCCCCTCCCGTGGTTATCGCGATCGATACGATGACCGACGAGGTGGCGGCGGCGGCGGCTATGGTCGACGTGATGACAACCGTGGTGGTCCTCCCCGAGGCTACGACGACTATGATCGAAGAGGCTACGGTGGCGGCGGCCGACGTGATCGAGATGATAGCTATGGTGGTGGCTCTCGCATTGACAGATATGAAAGCAGCAGCCGACGTGACGAATATGGCGCAGGCCGTGAGCGACGAGGTGGGGGATACTATGAGGGCCGAGGTGATCGCGGTGATCGCAGTGATAGAGGCTATGGTGGCCCGCCGCCTGCTCGTGACGAGGCTCCTCGTGAAGCCTATGGCGGTGGTCGCGACTATCCTCCTCGCGAAGATCGATACAGCGGAAGATAGGTCGCAGGCCTGAAGATTCCGCCATGCCGAACAATTCGCAACCATCTGGTGGTTGAGGTCTCTCGTTCAGGCTTTGTACTCTCAAATTGTCTCTCGGTGGGCACGGCTCTTTCAAAGTTTCTGGAGAGAAAGGCACCATAATACTCGGCGCAAACGGTCAGATCGGCAAAGTTATGCATCTTGACATCAATTCAAGTATGCAGAGCTTACAATATGTATTCGACACAGAAACTGCTGGCCAGGTTCGACCCAGCAAAGATGATCGAGCCAGCTCGCCCCATTCTCAGTACGGTCGTTTTCAGCATTCCATGTTTGTCACGCTCAATAGTACGCCCTTCCGGCAACAAAAGTCTCAATTGGCAACACTTCGACTGCTATCGTATGCACTAAGACGACATTTCTTTTCCTGTCACAAATACAATACAGACACAACCTGCCGCCTTTGATCGCCTTCACTTCGCCAGTAGCTCGACTTGAATCTCAGCCTTAAACTGCATACCACCATTCTTTTCTTCACTGCGAATCAACTTTGATGTGGTAGAGGTCGATATTGACACCAGCACATCACGAGGGTCGGCCAAACCACCATGCAGCTCTTCCCTCATTTCCTCAAGGTAAGCTCCGCCGTTGCCGTTCGTATGCTGACATATTGCAATGACAGGTTTCTGCACCTCCAAATCATGACGCCAAGCTTTGGTGATGTTCCTGAGTATGCAGTCCGCACATTTGGGCCAACCTTGTGGTCGATCTGATATGACCTACAGCATTATCCGTGCTACCACCATCCCATGATTCAAGCACACGGGTACAATGTCCAGTCTGGCAAGATTCGCTACAGTTCAATGCAGACAGCGTCGTACTTCAGGAGCTCCAGCAGTTTCTGTCGACATGACTATTAACGTGCGTTTACCCTTCTGGTCAAGCGATCCAAGCTAGTGTCCTAGCACTTTGCAACTTGCAGGAATGCATCTGGCAAAAGCAGAGCGGACCGGACCAGCTGCTTAAGATCCCCAATACAGGCTACTGTATATGGGAAAGTCACCGAGAGATATCTGTGCTCATCCCGTCACACTGCAGCTAGTCTTGTGCGTGTAGTCGGCTTGCCGAGTTTGCCTTTGTAGAGCCAATTGCCTTCCGTGCCTGCGTGCAAATGGCTGCAGCAAGAAAATACGCTACCGAGCTCGTCAAGAACGACCTAGCTTCTGCTAACCCTGGATGGCATCTTTGGTTCCTCAGGAGCGTTGTTCATGCCAGAAGAGGCCATCGGCCAGTCTACAATAATGAATTCCTTACACTATATCTACCATTCGAGCTCAGATGATGCCTCACACTCATGGTAGGACTTATCACTATTCTTCCAACTCGGGAGTCTGGCCTCTCAAGCGATGCGGGCCCATTCAGTTTCGCACATCAATATCACAGAGTGCGGCAACGCACCTGCATTAGTTGTGCCAGTTGATATCGAGAACTCGTCACCATGATTGGACGCCGAGTGGTGACACAGGTTGGCGTCGCGGCTCCAACTTTCTGTTGATTGGCATGCTTCTGGAGTTGTGGAGAACCCGCCATTGATCGCCTGGCACGGATGGAGCCATCTTGTGCCCGCCGCTGTGATTCCTCCTCTTGTCTTTCGTTCACACTCTTCAACCGCAGATTATATAGACGCCGCATCTTCCTGCACAATGCCATCCTCCTCGTCTGGCACTTGTCGTCTCAAATCTCCTACTTTCCCTTGTTCTGCATCTATCTTCAGATTGGCTGGCCCAATCACAATATCCAACTGACATCAAGCTTAGCGCTTTGCCAACCACGATCCAACATCTTATACCAGAGCAAGTCTCTTCAAGCAAAAATCAAAACATCTTCGTATATCAGCGTCATTGTTCACAACGTCAATACTTCAGTTCACACATCCAAATCATCACAGCAGATCTTACTCAAACATCAGTCAAAATGCTTGCCTCAAGAGCTATGAAGCCAAAGCTCTCGCTCAACATCGCCCCAGCAGCGGCACAAACAACAAGACCAGTGCTCTCGCTGAGATCTCCCGTCACACCGACACCAATGACACCAATGAGATCACCAATGATGCCACCGCCATCACCACTTCCAATGTCTCCAACAACCCGAAACACGAAGCTCAACCAACGAGGTTTCGCTACTGTTGCTCAACAACCAACATACACATACGCCAACAACAGCACGTCAAGGAGCATTCTGAAGAAGACGCAGAAGGCTACGTCGAGGACGCGGCAGCTTCAGTTTTCCGAAGATCCTGTTGTGCATTGCATCTCTCCGATCGAGGAGCCAGATTACTACGGTGGCTACAAGAAGATGAGCAAGGACGAGAGACGGTGGATGGTCAGATCTTAAATTGGCGGAAAATGGCAGACTAAAAGCATAACCCGGCATAGAGCCAGGTCGCCTAGGACGAGAACCGATGTTGTAGAGCGATAAAGCTCTAGAGCTAATGACTTGAGATGACTTGATGACCCGATACCTTCTCCAGCGAGAAGCTAGATAGTGAACAGATAATGAACATTGATGCACCCTTGAAACTGCTTCCTGTGCTTTGCGATGCTTCCTATACGGCCTTTGTACTCCTGGGCTTGACAGCCTTGAACGCCCTAAACATAGATGATCCAGATTCAGCTGAGCGATGCACGAAGGTACCTTTACCCTAGTTGCTGCTATCGCTAATTACTGCTTGGTACCCATATTTCAGGCTTTCAGGCATGAGCAAGGTCGGTTTCCGTAGAACCAATCACACCCTAGGTTCACTATTCGGTATGCTGCCTGAGGTTCGCATTAGTAACTTAGTATCTCCTTCGCGCGCGAACATTTTCCGCTTCGACTTTCAATTTAAAACTCGAAATGTGTCTACGAAGCTCAACGATAGATGTACCAACCAGCTCAGACTCCCCTGACCAATCGAGATGCTACTATGAAAGCCTTCTGACGAAATTGAAGTCGACATCGGGGGGCCAAAATTAGAATGGTCGAGCGCAAGAGCGCTTAACGCAGCGTCTACAAGTTTCAGATTTCACACCTTATGCGGTCCGCCCGATCGGGCTCAAGCTTTCAGTTCTTGATACCAGTATGCTCACAATCACGAGCCTTGGCTTCCACGAGTCATGATAGTTATGACAGTCTGGTTCTCGCAAAAAAAACTGAAATTTGAAGGCACCCTCCAAAGTTGTTTCCCACATATCTGGCGGCTAGGTGACCCGAGTCTTTTGGATAACCACAGCTAACAAATCACTTCACTTGCGTCATGTCCGGACTCTCAACTGCACCCAGCTACTGTAAGAAACTGTTCGGGGCATTCTCACAACGTTTATCCTACGACAAGGAGCGGACCGGGCTCCACTCGAGTACGGGTTCTTCTGTTAGTTGCTACGATCTCTGTACTACCGCCGGCGTCTATCACTCTATTGGCCCTCATGCAGCTGAACTCCGATGGCGTCCTTGAGCCTCACACCCTAGAAGTGCTTGTCGCGGCTGTTGAGGTACGTTCCAAGTATGGTTCTTTCAAGCATGACCAATGAGAGACATGTTTCGTCCTTCAAACGCGACGTTCTCAGGCGTTACGTACCGGAAGTCTATCGAAACGCTCCCGCAAACGCTTCCGAGACAACCATGTCCGGAATTCCACACTATGTTCGTGCTTCAGAGTGCCCCCCGCGTGCCTCATCCATTCAGAGTATCAGCAGTTGCCGCCTTGGACTATACAAGCGTGTTTTGAGGGTTTAGCTGCATGCTAAGACGATGGGCTCAGGAACCGTTATATGTTTAACACTTCTGCTTTTCCACTGGTAAGAAACATGAAGTGTCAACCAATACTTGGAACATTGCTTGCTACTGCTATTACATTTCATTTGTACTGAACCTTCGACACCAGCTATTGTACACCTAATGGTCTAGAATATATACATTGCGCGACCCAACTGTGACCGATCAAGGTCTACTGACCGGCCTCAACATTGTGGACGCCTCTCTTGTGTTATGCCACGAGCCACACGTTCATCGACTCGAGCTACAACCCAGCGACCAACTCCATACCCTAGCCGGAGTGTCAGCACAGCCTGTGAATCTAACAGCATGGCGATCGCTGTTTCACCTATGGTCCCCGTGCCAATGTGGGGACACAGTCCTCAGTACTACCTAGACGAGCAGCAGCAACAGGCGTACGGTCACTACCAGCAAGCGACAATGCACAATCACTATACTGCAATGCCTACGCCGCTGTCAGGAGCTCCGCAAGTACAACACGTCAGGGCACCTAGTCTACCAGTAGCAAGTTCGCAAGCCAACAATAGTGGTAATGGACCGTGGACACCGGAGATGGATGATATCCTCGTAGAAATGGCAGGACGTCTCAAGTGGGACCAGATCGCGGAGCAGTTCTTTAGGGGCACCAAGACTGGAAATGCTTGCAGAAAACGATATGCAAGGTTGAAAGTAGAGCGAGCTGAGCCAGCGAGGTGGGATCCTGCAAGGATACAAAAAGTCATCACAGCTTACAACCGGGAGGGTGTGCGCGAACGGATGTGGAGGAGTTTGGCAGATGAACTTGGTGAGAAATGGCAGGACGTTGAGAGATGTGTACGTTCCTCCTCATATCATGCAGCAGGCAGCGACTGACGTCTGTAACAGTGTTATAATCAAGGCTTCAAGCACATGACACGAAGAGAGGCTTATGGTCACAGTAGGAGGCGCTCGCGAGCTACATCGCACAGATCACAGGCTAGCATCAACAGCGACAGTGGCAACAATGCAGCCTACGACGACGAAGATCCAACAGATGACAGTGGCATCGGTGGAGAAGTTCACAGTACTCAACAACTGTTGCAGATACCGACGCATCAATATGCAGCCCGTGACTCGTATCATGAGATACCGGGCTACAACGCAGAAGTCTACTACCGAGAATACCGAGAAAGCTAAAAGGAGGGCGGGCTGGGCATAGACAACAGGTGAGGCTGTAATGTCTTGACCTATCGACTTCGACGACCGTTACGATCTTACCACATGTACTTATAATGTTTTGACATATCATGAGAGGATAGCGATGTCAGTATTTGTCGTGTTTGACGACTTGGAAGCATGGTGTATTCTAGGGCAAGAGCGAACGGGCTCTTTCGTTGCAGATGTCGAATGTAGATATATTTCCTGCGTACACAGCTTAGATGTTGGCATCATACCCCTTTCACTTCCGCTATCGCAGGATGAATAATAGTGTGCTTAATTTTCATTCGCCCATTCAGCCATTCGCGAGAGGCAGGGACCTCCACCGATCGGGCTACGGTCGGATGCGAGGCGGCTCGCGTTCCTGGATTCTACTTAGCGTGAGGAGCAAGCTTTCGCAAAAAGTTTCTGGGACGGCCATTTCAAGGGAGAGTCAATCTCCGTACCCCAGAGGCCCAGAGAGCCAGAGATGCAGAAGCTCAGCTTTCACTCTACCATCACTTCGATTCTCGACGAGTGGTATTACAGTTGCATACTATTCTTTCATTATCATCAATCACTTGGATCTGCTGCAGTAGCCTTTCTGCGGCATCCCTCGAGCTCGACCTGGGGCAAATCACCATCCTCACCAGTATTCTCTGCTTCCTTCTATTGATCAATCTTACCTCGACCACGAACACACTTTCCGGTCTTGCCCTTAGATACCGACAAGTACGATCGCCATGGCGGCCCTGCCAGCTGCAGAGACGATAAAAGAGACGGTGAAAGAAACACTGCTTGGCTCAGAAACACCTGATGGCGTCTCGTCCGAGTCCAAAGACAGATTTCTGCAATTCGCTTCCTTAGAAGAGGATGGCGAGCTCTTCATGACACAAGATGACTTTATCAACGCGATAGCGCCCCCAGAAGAAGACTATGTAGGGATCACCCTACCCAGAGCTTGGTCGCGCAACACATGCTAATCCACTCTCCCACAGCACAAGATAGAAAGAGTACAATATGGCCTCCTGTTCTCTGTCGCCGACAGCAGGCGCCGGGGCAAGCTCACACTGTCCGACTTCCACGCATACGAGAACCTCATCAGCAAACCAGACGCTGACTACGAAGCTCCCTTTCGACTCTTCGACGTTGATGGAGATGGCCAAGTTGACATAAATGAGCTTAAGAAGATCATAGAAGCACACAAAGGTCCAGAGACGCTCCCCTTCGACTGGGACTCAGAGTGGGCAACCCTCTACATTGGCGGCGCCAAGAACAGACACGCCATGACATACCCGCAGTTTGCCCAGATGATGCGAGGTCTGGTTGGTGAGAGGATCAGACAGGCCTTCAAGGCATATGATACAGACCACGATGGCTATATCGACGCTGCCTCCTTCGAAAAGATCATCCGTTCGAGCTCCGGTCACAAGCTATCCGACCACATCCTAGACAACCTACCAACGCTTTGCAACATTGGCCATGGCTCGAAAATATCCTACGCGAACGTGAGGGCCTTCATAAACATAATGCGCGAGATGGACATCATCGATCTCATCGTGCGGAGTGCCACGTCCAAAGCAGAAGACGGCAGGATCAGCAGATCAGACTTTTTGGCCGAGGCCGCTCGCATCACGAGATTCGTCCAATACACGCCCATGGAAGCTGATATCCTTTTTCATTTCGCCGGCCTAGATAACAACTCAACACGCCTTGACTCGACCGCCTTCGAAAAAGTTCTGGACGCCAGCTGGCAAGATGTGGAACATAAGCTAGACTCTGCCAGAGGTGCAGCAGCTCAAGTAGTCGAAAAGACTGGTGGTCTGCTGCACGCTGTTCTCGAGTCTGCACACCACTTCGGTCTTGGTGCTATAGCAGGTGCTTTTGGCGCATTCATGGTCTATCCCATCGATCTGGTCAAGACACGAATGCAGAATCAGAGAAGTTCTGCGCCTGGTCACCAGCTATATGAGAACTCAATCGACTGTTTCCGAAAGATCGTCAGAAACGAAGGCTTCAAGGGTCTGTATGCTGGTGTGCTGCCGCAACTGATAGGTGTCGCTCCTGAGAAAGCCATTAAACTCACTGTCAACGATCTAGTGAGAACGCGCTTCACAGATCCCAAGACTGGCGTAATTCAATTCAAGGCTGAGATGCTTGCTGGTGGCGCAGCAGGTTTCTGCCAGGTCATCTTTACGAACCCCCTGGAGATCGTCAAGATTCGACTGCAAGTCCAGGGCGAGCTGGCCAAGCGGAGCGACGCAGTACCCAGACGATCCGCTATGTGGATCGTCCGCAACCTGGGTATCGTTGGTCTCTACAAAGGTGCTCCAGCATGTCTGATGCGTGACGGTCCATTCTCAGCTATTTATTTCCCAACCTATGCGCATCTGAAGAAGGACTTCTTTGGCGAATCCCCACAGAAGAGGCTCGGTGTCTTGCAACTCTTGACTGCCGGCGCCATTGCTGGTATGCCAGCAGCTTACCTAACCACACCATTCGACGTTATCAAGACAAGATTACAGGTTGAGGCGAGGAAAGGCGAGGCTACATACAACGGTGTCGCAGACGCAGCCAGAAAAATATACAGAGACGAGGGCTTCAAGGCCTTCTGGAAGGGTGGCCCAGCACGTATCGTTAGATCGTCGCCACAGTTTGGTTTCACCCTTGCCGCGTATGAAGTCCTTTCGAACCTCTTACCAATGCCCGGCTCACAAGAGGCTGAATCTCAAAAGTCCGCCGCTGGAAGAATGGAGCCATCTGTTGGCCTGCGAGAAGCAACAGCGCCGCTGCCTTACTTGAGAAGCAGAAACGCGCTGAAGGTCATTCTTGACATCGACAACAATTTTGGAAAGATCAGGGTACCTGAAGGCTCCAGCTACCTGGGCCTGCCGTTTGGTCGACCTAAGCTGTCATCATAAAAGAAAATTCGAGTGGTCCAAAAGTGTACAAACACCATGAGCGAGGGTGGATCGAGGTCTCTCGCTGCCAGAGTTTGAAATTGTTCATCATATAGCCTGTTCTGTGTGTCCAGGCATTTTGGCATAGCGACGGCGGCCTTTGATGTCATTGGTTTAGCATGCACTGTTTGGCGTTATGGCCATAGCATCGAGATAGCCTGCTCGTCGAGCGGTCTTTGCGGGCCTGGGAATTTACAGCGCTTTCTTCACATACACATCCCCCTATCTTCAAGTAACCTACAGTATAGTTCATGCGCAGCGCACCACAACTGCGAAGTTGGCCATGTTATCCTCTCCGCCCGATATCTCCCGATCTTGCATCTACTACTCCATCATACTGGTTTACGACCAGTCCTTTACCTTACGTCTCTCTCAGGACAAGGCAAGGCAAGGCAGGACAGTAAGTTACTCAGGCTGTACTGTAGATGCCATCGGATTCGATGCCATCCGATTCAATCCGATCCTATACGGTGGTATTCAAGCCCGCCCCCGCCCCTCCAGCCAACTAATGTCCCGCGTCGCGTCACGCCGCTGCCGCTTCCTACCTCCGCGTCTCCGCTGTTCTTGCTTGGCACAGTACCGTGGCGTCCCTCGTTCGTTTGCGGGCGTCTTGCTTGCTTCGTATGGAGTGGATCTCGGACCGCGCGCTTTCGGTGCAGTGGATGGATCTAGGTGCGTGTGCTTTGCTGTATCGTGGCGCGCAGGGGAGATCGCGGCTCTTGTATTAGTTAGTGTCTTGCGTGTGTGGGTGTGGGATCAGTCTTGGTGGCTGAGCTCACTTTGTAGGGCTTGTGACTGTCGGGAGTGGGCGCGGGCGGAGAAGGACTGTAGGATTCAGAAGAAAAGAAGATCATGTACGATGGATGGGTTGGATGGAAGAGTATGAATAGGATGAAGGGGGACATGAACACCGAAAAAGAACGAAGAGGGTGAGCTGGTTGGCATTGTAGAACATCGAAGATTGATTGTGTTTGGGTGTTTGAATGCTAGACAGGCCTGACTTCCTTCGCGGCAACATGGCATAGCTCAACCTCAATGCCGGCATTGAGCAGGACACTAATCCATAGCCGCTGGGTATCGCTTAACCGGTCGTTCTCGCTCTTGACCTCAACGAACATGACCTTTCCAGCAGAGTTTCCCTCATTGGGAGGCATCCACAGGAACAAATCAGGCACACCGCCGCCTCTTGCACCATACTCCTGAGCTAGGACGCGCATTACAACTCCTAGCTTACCTGTCCCATCATCGGTGAAGCAGTGTATGATCTCGAGGAGGTCGTCGAGCTCATATTCTTCCCATCTGACACCTACGATACACGTTTTGCGTTCTCTGTGCTGTTCCCATACTTGCCGCAGTATCCTCTTGGCACGACCTGGCTCCGCGAGCTCGTTAATCCGGCTGTTGATCTCACTAATGCGTGCGGAATAGAACGCATCAGTGTGTAGATCAAGTGGACATGTCTGATATGCCGTCTGGAAGACATTCGGAACGTATACGTCGAACATGATATCGTAGAACAGCAGGCCAAATAGGCAGCGCAATATGCCACCTTCCGAGTGATAGCCTTTGTAGCCTAGGACATGGCGGTAGTGCGAAAGTGTAAGTGCCTCGACGGAGACATGCTCATCTGTGTCGAGCTCGTCAAGCCAGACTGTCTTCGCACCTCTTCTCGTTCCATTCGGGGTGTTTGCACGTTCGCGAGATCCACCTGTGCTGTCTTTACGCTGAAGTGTTCTGGAAGGTGTATCTTCCCGATCCTTTACGATCTGGACGCCTTCAACCGTTCGCTCATAAGCTTTGCCCAGACCGACATGACCGAAGTCGTGCTGTTCTCGTTTAGGGATTTTCAGCTGTCTCTCTAATTTCACAACCCGTTTCTGTAAATCGTAATGATAGATGACATGACACTCGTTGTCTTGAAGACCTTGCTCGCATGTTTGGAGGGCGACTCGCTTCCAATGCTTCTTGTTAGCCTCCTCGCCTCGTCCTTCGGAGTCAAGAATGGCGTGCATGTAGTGTTCCTCCAGAAGTGCTTTGCGCTGATACCAGGCTCCTCGTCTCGAAGCATGGAAAAGGCGCTGATCAAGGAGTTCTGTGAGGATCTCGTGCTCGCGAAGATGGTCTTTCAGGCGTGCCAGTGACCAGAGGCCTTTATGAAGGATGCGCGTATAGACCCAGGCTGGGCTGAAACGGCGCAAATACGCACCTTCACCCGTCTCGTACACTTTTCGTTCTTTCTCCCGTTCTTTTACCAGCAAGACTTTCCATCGTGGATAGACGGCGACAAAGATGTCGTGAACTGCATCGACTTGCTTGGAGACTGGCATATTGCTGAACTCGAGGTAGTTGTCGACTCTGAATTGTGTCCGAAGACTGGCCTCGAATTCGAGGAGTAAAGATCGAGATTCAAAGATATTAGCAGAGCGGCTGACGATGTAGAATGGAAAGTTGCGACGGGAGATTTTTGCGAGGATGAGTGTTGTCAGAGATTTCTCCGTCCATTCTGTGCTACGGTAGAAGACGAGGTGGACGCGCTCGAACAGCTTGAGCGGAATGAGTGATAGCCGTATGCATTTTCCTGTCTGCTCGAGGATCTTCTTCGTGTAATGGGCATCTCGATTGGTCTTTGAGTTTGGCGTGTGAGTGCCACTTCCGGTCTCGTCATCCTCATCAGCCGCAGAAAGTGCATCTGTGCCATTGCTAGCTATCGACTCTTCTGTTTCAGATCTCTTGAGGAAGGCCAGACCAGTCTGCTTGCCGCTTGTTGCTCGTAGCTTCTGCAGCAATTCGAGCTTGTTCTTTCCTTGGACTCTTGCTTCCTTTGCAATTACTTTCAACTCGTCCAGCAGGAGTAAGCTGCTAGCTTCATCTAAAGTATTTATGTGATCGCTACTGCACTCAGCGAATCTGAAAGTCTCCCCTAAGGGCATGGCGTCTTCAGGTAGTACAGCCTCACCAGGGAACGTCTCTACTTCCCCTTCAAGTCTGGGTAGTACTCGCTCCGTCTGTAGCCCTGCTACTGCCATATCCATGTCTGCGATGTCACCATAATATCCAAGTCTTCCAATACGATGCCATGCTGACGTCTTCCGCAAGAACAGCCTCACATACAAGTATTGTGATTCATAGTCCAGCTCACGCCAAAATCTGAAGACCGCACTCTCTGCCTCGTCGAATAAATGACCTTCTTCATCGAGTACCGTCTCTAAGGCGAGATTGAATGCATCAACGTAGATTGAGCTTCGACCTCGAACCCAACTCCTGTTTTCAATCCTCGAATGTAGGTTGTCGTTCGCCGCCGGATCTTCTGTCTGGCCAGCCTTGTATGCCTCGTAAGCCTCGATTGCCTCTTCATCCGTCCCAATAGATGGTAAGGCGGTCTCTAGCTGCGTTGTAGAAGTCTTGTTCTCAGCATGTGCATGCTCATCTTGCTCGTCGTCCGACTCAGGCACTTCAGCTTGCCGCCTGCGCTTCCTTGGGGACACTTTGGTTGAAGCCGGTGAACCGTTGTCCTTCCTTGGAGACGTGGTCTCAAGCCTCCTGCGCTTTGCGATAGGCGTTGGGTACGCGGCACTGCTCTCGTCGCTGTCGTCGAACCTTGTTGATGGCGGATGTGGGATCTTTTGCCCTTTCATGACACCATTGCTTCTGATATGCAACTGATTGTGTTCAGAAAGGGACTTTTGCTCAAGCACCATGTCCAGTCCACTTTACTTCAAGCACAAAATGACAGCATCCCTACCTGTCTATACTGGTACAACCTTCAGCACCCGCCTCTCGAGTCCTAGAGACGCGTTGAGTGAGACGCGTGAACACGGGTGCTTGACGTCACGGTCACTCCGACTAGATGCCTGATGTACGGGCTAATGCGACTCAGTTGCAGGCAGCGGTCTCAAGAGACTTAGAAGGCAGAAGAAGGATCATCCAGGGCAAGGTACCGGGCCAGCACAACTTACACGGCCAGCGCGGCGGCATCAGAGAACGCGGCGCATGATTCAGCGGCTGGTACCCGAATTTGAGATGTGGAGTTCGTTTATTATACAATGCACCTACGTCGCGCAGCGTTATGGCTGTCACGTCCTTAAACTTGTGCCAGATGCCAGACGCTGGGGAGTGTGCCTACCTCGTCACAGCAAATAACCCAACCACGTCCCGCCAGCGGGCTGCACCATACTTGTCTCGAAGTTATTCCAGTCCTCAAGCGTAAAGTTCCAGTCCTGGTTCTCGAACATCGATGCGTCGATGGGCGCGTTTGCGTTGTTCATCCAGCCTCCATTTTGAGTGTCAAATCCTGACCCAGACTGTACGCTTGCAAGACCTCCTGCGCTCATTCCTGGCTGTTGTTGAGGCTGATCTCCCAAGCGTGGTAATTGCTGTTGCTGTGTGTATCCAATACCATTCAAACCATTCTGAATTACACCGATACCGTTGCTTGCCGAGCTGCCACCCGCACCTTTTCCGATACGGTCATTTAGCTTGTCAATCTTGACGTGTACGTTGTGCATGCCATTTTTTGGATCACTGATGTCGGCAAACTCGGCCGGAAGCGTGCCTCCAGCTCGAAATTTGTGCCAGACTTTCAATTTCTGGAATGCTTGTACAAACATAGGAACAGGAGCGCAAGTCAAGCCAATGCCGACACCGCCACTAAGCCCTTCGATTATCGCGTCAAGGTAATAGTCGATCTTGAGTTCAGGGAGGAATATGTCTGCATACTTCGACTTTGAGGCCCGTAGAGTGCCGTCGAGCCGTATCATTGCCACTGCTGAGTAGGCCGTCCACACTATACAGAGACATGGAAGGGAGCGGGTGGTTGGATTGGGAATGGTGTTAATGAAAGCATCAAGAGCTGTCTTCATAGACACCACACATTTCGTCAGAGCGTCAAGATGGGACGGCGTGATGAAGTCGTTGATTGATTGTGGATCATCGGCAGATCCAGGCCGTCCTGCTGGCGGTCGAAAATCATCGACATTGTGATCGGAATGCATAGCAATTTCATGACAGTACAGCGAGCCTGTCGCGTAAAGCAATTCGAGAAGTTCAGGCTGGAAGTGTTTCTGAGCATCTTTGCGCCAATCATCGAGACGTTTCTCGAACAGCTTTAGCGAATACTGCGTTGAAGAGTCCTCGAGTCGTATAACAGACGCTGGATCGTCCATATGGAAACAAGCAGCGACATGTTCCATAATGGTGATGAGCTTTACCATTGAGCAGAGAGTGCGGTCGGTCTTGAGGGCAGCACGTGATGTGTCGAAGAACGTAAGGCAATCCTCGATGTAGGGGGAGGTGGAAATCATGGGCGGATGTCTAAGAGTAGTTGCTACGGACACGCCACACCAGTAGCAAGCCAGCCAAGTCCGTTTTAATTCGGCCTCTTCGGTGGGATCCCTAGTTAGTGGTGTTTTTAGTCGCTTGCTCAAGCCTAAGTCGTGGCCCATAACGATTGCCGAATGTATGTATTGATTAAAGCCAAATTCCTTGGCACTGTGGTGCTTGCCAACCCAAGTGGTTTGTACTAGCACAGCTTGCATGAGATCCACAGAGCGCTCGAACAGGTAGAATATGCGATTAGCAAGCTGCTTTGCCAACTCCTCGATCAGATCAGCATGTACCTCAGGGACAAGGTTGACGCAGCCGGCTGCGAGAATTGCGAGGGATAGCATAGGCCGCACGCGTCGGATTGAATCGAACGTCGTGCCAGTGGGGAACGATATAAGGGGACATAGCGGGTTCATATCCACCATAAATTTGTCGAAGACACGGTCAGCAATCGCAAAGCTGATGATGCCTTGATCGATCACATCCTCATAGTCTGAGTCCATTGTCTTGGTCTGCGCCATAGGTGGCTCATGCTTGTGAAACAGTGGAAAGTTGACGTTGTCTTCTGGGCTGCCCTTCGTAGGCTCCCTCGCGCTGCGGCTTCCTTCTGTCACGATTGGCGACTGCTGAGGCGTAGGATCCGCTTGTGATTTGGCGAGCAACGACTGCGTCAATGCATTGATTTTCTTCTCGAGTTCGGCAACCTTATGGACAGTCTTTTGTCGCTTCCGGGCCGGCCCAGGCATGATGCAAGCCCTGTTGACTTTCGAACATGCTAGGCATGCCTCTTGTCCTTCGACCGGATTGCATCTGATTTTCATGTTGCGACACGCTTGACAGGCGCGCGAACGCTTTCTACGCTTTTCTGGCTTGTGCGAGCCATCTTGAGAGCCTTCGTCGACCTCGTCGGCGCTCTCGCCGGACGACTCTTGTGCAGCAGAGGCCTGTGCAGCAGCTTCCAGGAGATCCGCCGCTATGTCGCGATGCCGAGTGTCAGGTAGTGAGTCCTGACGCGTCGCAACAGGCGGCGACATTGATGTTGACATTCTGAGACTGAGAATGGCTCTAGGATGTCGGAGAAGACGTCACCACTTCTGATTGTGAGAGATACTGGCACTCAACGTCCCTGAGACTGATACGTCGTTATACGGATGGAGAAGTCTCCGTTGCCATGATGGTTGGAAATTGCAGCACAAGATTACTGTAAACATCGACTTCGATGGTACAGGCGATTTGTTGAGGTGGCAAGAAACTTGGGTGTATCTGGGCTATACCGCAATCCGGGGGCCAAGATAATCAAGCCTACGAAAATGGCCGATCACTTATAATAGTAGAGGCGGCTGGCTAGACAATTCTGAGACGACCATGGTTGAGATATCTGCTGAACACAGCTTCGCTGACTAACTAGGTAATAACGATGGTAATGTTTGAGCAATAATGCTCAGTATCTGAGAATAGGCGATAGACTACAGCTTATAACTAATTTCGATTCCATGATTTCGGGAAAGTACTTTCCGAGAAATATTGGTTCTACAGCGATGGCTACGTGCAGCGTGACACGAGCCACAGCACAGGTAGGCACATTGTACATTGATAGGATGACTGTACATTCACGATGCGGTAGTACTCAGCGACACGGCACATATGCTTTCTGATAGATTCAGTTACTTGATTGTTAGTGTAGCCGAGCGTCTTTGCAGAGACAGACTGAGCAAGCAAAGAAAATGCTAACACCTGACCTTTACAAACATCTCATTCAATCGTCGACTCACGACCACGGTCGGCGATTCCTATTGCTACGGTTGAAACAGCGTTTGTCGTGTAAGTGGTGAGGCAGACATGCTTAAAGCTCGAACAAGTTGGTACATTTGCTGCATCATGGCGTAGTGGTACCCACCAAATTGAAAGCACAGCCATCTACCCCGGGTCCAAGACGATATTGCCACTTTCTTCATAGTCACTTCCTTCATAGTCCTTGACGACAAAAACATTCAATCTACAAACGCGGTCATTGTTATCATTACATACAACCGTCCTCATTGCTGCCAACGAAGGACCTTGAAATTGCGCAGGCGACGCATCGATTCCTGCGCTGTGGCAAACATCTTCGACTCGACACCTCACGACGAAGTCGAGCCTCACAATGGCACCTTCCAGCGATTTGGTTCGCCGGCAGGGATACTATGACAACGACGGCTACGGTTATTGGGGCTATAGTGAGGTAGGCACAGTCACATATGAGCAGGGATAATCAGTTTCTAACTGAAACACAGACAGCATATATCATCAAATGGGTCATAACCGCGGTCGTTCTCGTCGCTCTCCTGCTCTTCTTCGTCGGCGGATACTTCCATGCTAGGAGGAGAATGAAGAAGGGTTTGCCTCCCTTGAGATATCACAGAGTAAGCATCCAGCATTCCGAGTTCTGACGCCCGGCTAACATGCAACAGTGGTTGGTGCCCCGACGACAACGAGAGCAATACTTCCCATCGCAGTCACGAGTAAACTACCATCACGCACCATACGGACACGGGCAAGCCGTTCCTCTACACAATTATGGCCCGCCTCCCCCTGCTTACGGCGAGCAAGATTATGTGCCACCGTATGCTCCTCCGCAAGGTGCATCGAAGGTCAATCCAGATCAGTCGTACGACCACAACCAGCAATCTGGACCCTCGCAACCACCACCAGCGGCTGGCGTGTACAGATAGATTGTGGGAAGGTTTCACGAGCGGAAGAGCATGAATGTAATAACTGCATGCAATAACGAATAACGGAAGGTGTCGGGCGTACGAGGGTCATCCTTTTAAAGTGATGTAAGCAGTCTCAAAATGTATATGAAGTCTTCGCATCGAACGAAAAGGGGACAAACACGACATCAGTCCAAGTCCATATCTATATCACCGTCCATGGTGCTCGGTCGCTGTAGGCGGTCGGAGAAGTCGGACATGTCAGAACTCGAATCCTGCAACACCGTCTCCCCCTGCTGTTCCGTCTGGGTTTGGTTTTCCCTCATACGTTTTCTGGCCTCGACAATGGTCTTTCGCACAGCATCATCCTCTTCAGGCACACTGATGCTGATGGGGTCGCGATACAGGATTATCTGCATGTTCGAGGCTGGGTCGTCAAATTTGCTGTTCTGCTTCAAAAGATGGTCCGGTATCTTGGCGTACTGGTTTCCTGCTTCCGAGAGCTGTACGCGGTCCCTTTCCTTAGCTTCTTCTGCTTCTATTTCTGCTATCTCAGCATCCAGGTCGTGCACCCAGATCCTGTCCGGTGTATCGTCGACAGGCATGTAGTCGTCCTCGTGGGGTCCCGCATCATGTGAGTATGGCGCATTGTGGCTGTACGAGGTTGGAGCGGAGTGCGAGGGCGCGTTTGACGGTGTGACATCGCGGTAGGAGACCCCTACCGGAAGGAGGTCTACTGCAGGCGGACGCTTTGCATTGTCTGGCTCCGTACTCAGAACATGCGCCAGTGCCCTGGATTGCTGTATCGACTTACTCAATCGTAGTTTCTTGAAGGTGCTAGAGATCAGGCTCTGGTTCTCTAATTCATCATCGTGCGAGGAGGCCTTGCGCTTGTAGCCATGAGGTTGCGACCTGGGGGAGACTGGGGGTGAATAGCGATAGTCGTAGTCAGTGGTCATTTGACGGGACTCGAGTCGGGCAGGATATGGAGTAATAATTCCTGAATTGCTTTATGCCTATCTTCTCTTCATCTTCCACTTCATCAGACACGCTCGTTCTTCTACAACTCTTGCATTTGTTCTTTGTCGAGGGAGGGAAAATCGGAAAAAGTACGAGAAGCGAGTCGGTGCCTCGATGCGCGGAGTTTGTCGTAGCACGCGCGCTTTCACCTCTACGCACGTTAACGTTGCTAGTAGCCCACATCTTTTTGTCCCGCAGCGCATTCCTGATAGGCTCTTGACTCACGTTTTCGACCGGAGTAAACACTTCACAACTCTATACCCTCGTTCCTCCAGTATACTGTCACCGCCCACACACACGTCCAGCGTCACACGAGTTAGAGGCGCACACGACCACAGATCACCGGCGAGGATGGCCTCTACCACCGCTGACACTCCAAACTGGAGTGCTCAGAAGGTGAGAGACACCTTCCTCGACTTCTTCAAGGCCAAGGAGCACACCTTCGTCAAGTCCTCCCCCGTCGTCCCCCTCTCCGACCCCACCTTGCTCTTCACCAACGCTGGCATGAACCAGTTTAAACCTATATTCCTTGGAACCGTCGACCCCTTCTCGAAAGAAGGCCAGTACAAACGTGCCGTCAACTCGCAGAAATGTATACGTGCTGGAGGGAAGCACAATGACTTGGACGACGTGGGTAAGGACAGTTACCACCACACCTTCTTCGAAATGTTGGGCAACTGGTCGTTCGGTGACTACTTCAAGAAAGAGGCCATTCAGTGGTCCTGGGATCTGCTCACTAAAGAGTTCGGACTTAAGCCCGAGAGGTTATACGTGACCTACTTCGAGGGCAATGAGGCCGGCGGTCTCGAGCCTGATCTAGAAGCTAAAGACATATGGAAGTCGGTTGGTGTACCGGAGGACCACATCCTGCCAGGCAACATGAAGGACAATTTCTGGGAGATGGGCGACCAGGGACCTTGCGGTCCTTGTTCAGAGATACACTACGACAGAATAGGCGGGAGAAATGCTTCTGACCTGGTCAATCAAGACGACCCCAATGTCATCGAGGTGTGGAACAACGTGTTCATACAATACAACAGAGAACCGGACAAGACCTTACGATCATTGCCCGCCAAGCACGTTGATACTGGTATGGGCTTCGAGAGGTTGGTTTCTATACTACAGGATAAGCCATCCAATTACGATACAGATGTCTTCACTCCCCTCTTTGACCGCATTCAGGAGCTGACCGGCGTGCGACCGTACTCTGGCAACTTTGGCGCCGACGACGTAGATGGCATCGACACTGCTTACCGGGTCATTGCCGATCACGTCAGGACGCTAACCTTCGCTATAAGTGATGGAGGTATTCCCAACAATGAAGGGAGAGGCTATGTTGTACGAAGAGTGCTAAGGAGAGGTGCACGGTACGCCCGCAAATATATGAAGGTGGACATTGGCGACTTCTTCGCCAAACTAGTTCCTACGCTTGTCGAACAGATGGGCGACATGTTCCCCGAAATTGCCCGGAAAGAGGAGGAAGTCAAAGAGATCCTGAACGAGGAAGAGATATCCTTTGCGAAAACACTGGATCGTGGTGAGAAGCAGTTTGAAGATTATGCTGAAAAGAGTGCTGGTGACAGGAAGTTGCATGGCGCAGACGTATGGCGCTTGTATGACACTTTTGGCTTTCCTGTGGATTTGACCCGACTTATGGCGGAGGAGCGCGGATTGACCATCGATGACAACGAGTTCGAGGTTGCGCGATTGAAAGCCAAGGAAGCCAGCAAGGGCGAGAAGAAAGCCGCTGCAGATCTGTTGAAGCTAGACGTGCATAACCTGGGCGAACTCGAAATCATGCCAGGTGTGACCAAGACAGACGACCAATACAAGTACGGACGACAGAACGTTGGTGATGCGAAGGTTCAGGCTATATTCCACGCGAAGAAATTCCGTGAAGCCACAACGGACATCCCAGAAAGCGACCAGATAGGTATTATTGTCGACAAGACGTGTTTCTACGCTGAGCAGGGTGGTCAAGAATACGATACTGGAAGGGTAGTGATCGATGGAGTTGCCGAAATGCAGGTCGAAAATGTGCAACTTTATGCTGGATACGTGCTACATACCGGCTTCATGAAATATGGCTCGTTCGCAAGGGGCGACACGGTCACTTGCGAATACGACGAAGACAGAAGAGGTCCTATCAGAAACAATCACACTGGCACGCATGTGCTCAACTACGCCTTACGGGAAGTGTTAGGAGAAGGTGTGGATCAGAAAGGCTCCCTGGTGGCGCAAGAGAAGCTAAGATTCGACTTCAGTCACAAGCAGGGCGTGACAGATGATGAGCTTGTCACAATAGAAGACAAGTCAACCGAGTACATACGGCAGAACTGCACAGTATATGCTCAGGATGTACCATTATCGATCGCACTAGAGATCGAGGGAGTACGAGCCGTATTCGGAGAAACATATCCTGATCCTGTTCGGGTCGTCTCCGTTGGCGTCGAGGTGGACGATATCCTGAAGAACCCCAAAAACCCAGACTGGCATAAAGTGTCTATCGAGTTCTGCGGTGGTACCCACGTCAAGAGCACGGGTGATATAAAAGATCTGGTCATCTTGGAAGAAAGTGGCATCGCCAAAGGTATCCGCAGAATGATCGCCGTGACGGGTAACGATGCACACGAAGTTCAGAGAGTTGCAGATGAGTTCGGAGTGCGGATCGACGCACTAGAAAAGAAAACATACGGCAGTGAAAAAGAGCAGCAGACGAAAGAGATGAGCGTCGAGCTCAACAAGCTGACCATTTCTGCTATCAGAAAGACGAAACTTCGAGCACGTTTCGCGAAGATCACGAAGGACAACCTCGACATTCAAAAGCAACAGCAGAAGCAAGAGAAGCAGGATGCGCTTGATGCGCTAAGCTCGTATTTCGAGGACAACAAAGATGCCACCAGTGGCGTAGTGCGGCTGCCCATAGGTGGTAGCTCGAAGGCTATATCCGAGGTGATGAAACATATCAACAAGTCGCTCAAGGACAAGACGATATATCTGTTCGCTGCTGATGACGATGGAAGTGGCAGGTTGCAGCATGCCTGCGTGGTGAGCCCGGTAAGTGTCGACAGACAATCATGTGACCGGATTAAGCTGACCTTCTCATAGAACGGCGCAAAAGCAGGTGTCAGCGCGAAGGACTGGTCCGACACTGTGACTAACATCGTTGGCGGTAAGGCCGGTGTCAAAGGTGCCACAGCCCAAGGCAACGGCACCGAAATCAGCAAGGTCGACGATGCCTTGAAAGCTGCAACCGACTACCTCGAGAAGTTTCAGCTGTGAGCGGCAACTACAAGCCTGTTCAAGCAGGAATACCGCCGCGAGAGCCAATGCGCCGAATGATGTTCAGAAGATCCGCATGCCTTGCAGATACTTGCTTGCAGATCACGTCGATCATCTCAGGAGTCCCCATTGTTTAAACCACTATCCCGCATCGTCGTGGATGATTGCATTTCCAAACTATAGAGTTGCCAAGTATTGCAGGGACATGCGCATGAGAAGCAATTTGGCAGTGAGAGTTCATTGTGCTACAGAGATGTGAAACAGGACCTAGTCATTCTCACATACCCAAGATACCCTATTGTTGGTTGAAGCAAGACGGCAAATGATCTACCTACAGGGTTGCATATTAACATCTGCCTGTACTCGGTTGCGGTGTAGGCAAGCGGGTGAAACGTGGGATTGCGAGCTGCTGATTGAGATCCTGTCTAGCAGGGATGTGCAACCCTCCAATAGGTGATGTGGCTGCAAGAAGTCGTGCTCAAGGCAGTTTCCACAATCCTCGGCTTTTGCGGGGAGTGCCATGCAGCAGATACTACTGTCTCTTGTTGTCAAGTTCGTTCGAGTCTATGCTACGCGCCCACATCCGGGTCTCGATGCGAGCGGGAAGCTGACTTGCCCTGCAGAAAGCGCCCTGGTGCAGCATAAGCAAAAACATGGCTTCATCATGCTACCGGTAACCAGGGCTTGAGCCCTCCGAGCAAAACGTGGCAGCCATGCGCTAAAGCTGTTTTAGGAGAAGCATACTCACTAGCTCTAAGATAGTCCAATCCCTGGCTGTTGCATCTTCTTCATTAACTCCACTAGTACGAGTGTTAATGCGTGTCTTCTCCGTCTCGGTACAGGGGCCGAGGCCAATCATGGAAGCTTAATCCAGTCATCGACTCGTTCTTCAAGCCCCAGGTGCCGTCGTTTCATGTTTTGGGTTTTGTATTGTCCGTTGCAAGGCAGTGAGACCTCTTCATTCCTATCAGTCTTTGTTGTGTTAAGCTCTCGAACACCGCATTGCTTAATATCATCCACCGTCTGATCGTGTATCACTCTCATTCTTGGCTACATCCTTCCACTGGATCAGCAATTCTTACACAGACCATTCAGTATATCAATTGCACCAATCTCCCCTCGTCGATCTTGGCCTGCTCTAGCACTCTTCTAGCTCCTGAGACTTGCGACGTAGTAAAACACTGCCGATCTCGTTTCCACCTTCCAGTCGTCACGAAGTCGACCTGCTACTTCAAGCAAAAGATCCTCACCTCCGGCCGTCCATTACTCGTACAGTCTCTGTCCGTGCGTTTTCTAAGTCCTTGTCGCGATACGTCAAGAACGACAATTCCCTTGAAGTCTGTTCTTTTATTGAAGATACTCCACTGTATTCGCCGAGAGGGCAAAGCAATATACCTCTAGTACCGAACCACCTCATCACTAAAACTAAACATTGAACATGCCTCGGATATCTATCGACTCTGAAAGGCCCATGATGGCACCAAGCGTATGCTCACTCAAGTCCACACTCCGAGCACTATGAATATACTAACAAGTCGTCAGACAATTTCCTCAAAGCGCGCATCAGTGCGCTTCAGCACATACAGCGCCTCGCCATCCTTCAACAGCTTCTCCACAACATCGACTGAGACCGGTATGCAAGAGATCAAACAGCTATCGCAGGGTCTCGAAAGGCTAGAGAACAAGCCACTCGCCGAGCAAAGATTCGTCCCCAGCGAGCAGAAGAATGACACCATGAGCAAACTCAGCTTAGGTGCGAAGGTCGACCGCGCGCTAGGCAGAAGAATGACCAACCAGGACTACGTGAGGAAAGATTCGATTAGCGAGAAGAAAGCACTGAGCGAGAAGACCGCGGCATGACTAAAGAAGGAACAACCACTCGTGGAGAAGAAACGATACCGATATACCATCAGTAACCACCCGCCCTCATCTATCCTCACACAACTTGCCTCAAACCAAACCTCAACACCACAACCCGCCAATCGACCCAACGACAGCAACCAGTGATGCACGTAGGGAGTTGTGGCTCCGACTGAAGGATATACCACCATTACATAATCATCGTCTTGGGCGAACAAGACTTGTGGGAGCTGAAGGTCAGAAGAGGAAGCAGCAGACCCACGAAGACAGGCATGATGATGGCGCGAAGACGCAGCAGGTAGTACGCGTCACTCCTGCATTGTATTATTATACCACATATGGAAGCAAGCACGCGGGTGGGCAGAGCAGCAGCACGCCCCATCCTGAGTAATTTTGGCATGCAGAATATCATTGATGTCAGAAGCATTTGAAGACCCAAAGAGCCCACTCCATGTCTAACATTACTTGACTACTAGTAGGCTCATCTCATCCCAAATCTACTTACTGATACAACTACAAGCGGCAGTACCGCCATCACCCTAGATGCACGCCAGTCTCGTGCTACCAAAGTCGAGACACCAAACAACATGATCCTCTTCCTTTGCAACTTCATGTCCCACTCAACTTGCTCGATCGAGCGAGCGACGCATACAGCACATGGCACCTTACACTGCTCACGCTCACTCACTCACCTTTGAGAGGCACGTCTTGCTCACTGGTTGAGTCACGGAAGGCAGACGCCATTACAACAAAGAGACAGCGAGAAGGTACGATTTGACTCGACCCGACTCCACACGTCACGCTGTTCGTGGTAGAGAAGAGGAGGTGTGGCTCTTGAGGGTGAATGCCACGCGACGTCAGTTATGACTTCACTGCGGGTGTATTTTCAAGGGAGTCAGGCGCCACATACACACAGATAGCAGGCAGACACTACTTAGGCGTCTCGTGAACCACGACGGGATCGTAGGGAGGGGTAGGCGACAGATACTACTAGCGCGAGACGCGAAGAAGGGTGTGCGGAAGGGCACATGTGACGAGTGTGTCTTAGTTCCACGGGGATCAAGACTCGGTCTTGTTATGGACGGTTGAATTTCGTTACGCACGGTCCTGACCGTAGCGAAGGTTGACGGTCTCTTTGGTAGACTATCCGTGGGCCACGGCCGCCCAGCTTACGGAAGCAAGCGAGGGTAAGAAGCAGTCCGGGAAGTACCGAGGTCGGAGCCAGGTAATCATCAGCAGCGATGGACCGTGCAGAAGTATGCGGACAGTCGAGCAGGAAGTGAAATGAAGCGTCAATTATGCTTTCGGCCATTGAAAGTATGCTTGCCGGACGGCGAGGATAGATGATTATCTAGATAGCAACCAACCTAAGGCACTATGTCCCAACACCTTGCTGTCTTAAACGTGGACGTACATGCTCATTAGTACGCATCAAACATTGATTGAAACCCCAGCAAATCACACTCCAACAAAGCCGCAACACACCGTGCAGTCAGTCCAACCTCTCAAAGAAGCACCGCACCGCACCTCTGTTCACTCCTCCTTCGTCTTCTTCAAACACTCCAACTTCGCCCTCACAAGCCTTGCCACAGCATCATCCCTCTCCCCCGCCACCGCCCCACTCTCCCCATCCGCCCTCGCATGTCGACTCGACGCCTCCTCCAGCGTCCGCGTCCAATTCACAACCGGCTCCGCGATCAGACTCGCATGCGACATCTGCGTGACCAGGCCCCGGACATGCTCGTTCTGGACCTGCTCGAAGTTGGTGTGGGTGAGGAAGATGCGGGCGACGACGTATTTCTTGCTCTTGACTTCGACGTAGTCGCCGATGTCGTAGGGGTGTTTGCCGAAGCAGAAGACGGCGGAGTTGACGAATTCGGTGACGGCGCCGCTGAAGGCGAAGGAGAGGCCGACGATGCCGGTCCAGAGGCTGCCGATGTTGGTGCGCATGTCTTTGGCGGAGAAGAAGATGACTGGGTAGAAAGTTAGACTGGGTAGAGAATAAAATGGGATGGGGTGAAGACTTACCGTAGATGCAGAGGATGAGGCCGAGCATGAGGATTGAGAGCACGATCTCGAGTTTCTGCATGAGATGTCTGATTCCGGACATGGCTTGGGTGCGCCGGTTGAGCTGGAGACCGATCTTGTGCACGAGTTTGGTGACTTCGTCTTCGGTGATTTGGCCGTCGAGGCTGTCGTCGAGTTGCAAGAAGAGGTCGCGGCCACGTTCTGGATCACGGTTCATGTCCATTAGTTGCCGGGAGAGGTCTTGGGCAGTGAGGAAGCTTCTGCCGTTGGAGATGGTCGTCCAGATGTTGCCGGCATACTCGTTCCAGATGTCTTCGTCGCCTTCTCCACGCGATATCACGTAGTAGAGGTCTTTCGAGTCGATGGGTAGGAGGAGGCTCTTTAGAAACCTTGAGACTATGCCGATGTCGTCTGAGGACAAGTGGCGGCGGACGAGGTGGTTCAGATCCTTGAGAACGAGGAGCTCGTCTGACGCTTTTTCTGCTCGTGGTCCGATGAAACCTTCAATATCTGCGTCTTGGTTAGACCACGATCAGATGAGGAATGTTTGGAACTTACATTGAATGCTGATGAGTTGAAGCAGAATTCCCTGAACGAGAATGATTGCAAAGGCAATCATGAGGAACATGAAAGCCAGTCTCATTTTGTTGTTCCAATCACTGATGCTGGTCTTGTCCTTCTCCGTGAGTGCCTCGGCGATATCTTGAGATGTAAAGATCTGAGGCGCCACGGCATACCCGACAGCAGCCCATAACAGCATTGTTATTCTCAGGCAGGTCTCTCTCGCAAGCGACCTGAATCGGTTGAGACTCGTAGACTGCTTGCATATCCATGAGACACCAAGGGCGACCACTCGACCAAGGTAAAGAATACCCACAAAGCTGCCCCAGCAGACTATGAGCCATGTCGCGAGCTGTACAAGAGTGATGGGAAGATTTGCTACTCGCTGGACCTGTGGGAAACAGAACTTGGCCACGCACAAGAAAACCACAAAAGGTACCGCTGAGCAAATGGCTATTATCACACCCTTGACGAAAAGTGACTGATCGCCAGCGGCCTTCACAAGTCGATCGAATGGCTTTGGCTTAGGTTTCCTCTTGGGTCTCGCAAGCTCTTGTGATCTTCGTAGGGGTTCCGATGGAGCCTTTGCCAGAGGCTTCTCTGTCGGCATGTCGAAAAGAGGGATTTCTGAAACCACAACTTCTTTCTTCATGTCGGTAGAGCTGGTGTAGGAATGTGTAGTCATGTGTCGTCTTGAGTCAGAACTAACAGGTCTAGTGTCGGCGTCGTTGTAGAAGTGGAACTGATCAGAGACAACCATGATGGGAGGCTCTGGAGTAAGTATATGTATGCAAATGAGTGACCGGCTAGAGGAGCCTCGACCAGCTGACGATCATTCACTATCTGTACGCGAGAAGACTACAAGAGGAACTAGCTGGAAGAGAGGGGACAAACTATGTTCATATCCTCTTTCCAGAATCTGGCTTACCTGGTCGGACTGTACATTTCTGCATGCTGAGTCGACCGGCTTTGCTTGCGTGGCTGAATGAGAAGTCGATAGCGCCGGTCGTGGTGTCGAGAGGCTGAAAAGATACTTCCGAGTCCATAGCTTGTCCTTCAAAGAGGCAGGCTGCTTTCGGACGAAGCGTGATCAATGCGGTGAACGCGACGCGCATACAATGGCATGGTATAGGAAAGGCGTTGTGTGCTAGGTGGTAAACAGAGCAAGTCTAGAACCCTCCCCACATGCGCAACGCCCAAGAAGCACCTGATAGAAAGCTTGACGGACATTGAAAATTGCACTTCAGGACCCGGCGTACAGAGGCTTGCTGAAAGCGACATCGAGAACGTGTCGAGAGCTTCTCTTTGGGACGCCACAAGGCGCTTGCCAAGGGAGTTTGACTTTGGTGTTCAGCTCGCTAAGCTAACGACCTGCAAGCCTGCCCTAAGAAGTTCTTTCACTAACAATTGCTTTCGTGAAGCCAGAGCTTTCCGGATGCTCGTAAGTTATCAAACATCTGTAAGGACTACGAGTATAGTGGTCACCGTATCCTACTGCAGCTTACGTTGCCTTCGAAAACCGACAAGGAGGTCCCAGTTATGAAAGGAAACGATACGAGTATGGAAGGGGTCAGAGCATTGTAGCCTCGCTAGTCTCGATCTGTTATAGCGTAGAAGCTAAGGCTCTGCAAATCCGGTCCAGCTAGTACTTACAGATTTAACTAGTAGCGACTACCAGGCAGCCACAAAACATCGAAGACCGCCTCGCTTCGTGGGGTGAGCTTTTGAACAATTTCATTGACAGCAGGCACGCGGGCACGCCGATGCACAACGTAGACATGCTATTCCTGAGGATGCAAGAATTGGTTTCCAACAGCATAGTCTGCTAGCGCCGTGTACCGATACTACTGCCGCAATCGTCTATGTAGGCCAGTTGCGTAGGGAGGTAGCTTACTGTACCTGTGCGAAGATTAACAACGGGTGGCCGGCGTGGAAGTCAGAAAATTTTTACCAAGGTGAAGACCGTCGAAAACGAAAGGAGTTTACAGCTTTTCGAAGAATTTTCGATTCATGCTATCTAACTGTCCTGCACGCATAATGCAAGATCATCCATGAGAACAGCCTGTGATGCACTCGAATGCATCAGACCTTCAACTTCATGTACCATGTATAGAAACAATGCCTCTACGGCGGGATATCGCTTGCATGATTCATCAATGCACACCCTTTTCCAGCCTTAACGCCAACATCGGTAACGTGGAATTGAAGTCAGTTAATCCAGAATGCATCGGTGCATCTAGTCAACCTCCTCCATGGCACTCTCACCAGTGGGCTCAGCAGAGGTACCTTCCTCTTCCGCCTTCTCTTCCGAGGTCTCAGCCTCCTCATCGACGTTCAGACCAAGGGAGACAAGCTTGTGAATTCGCTCAGCAAAGCTGGCAGGCTCTTCAATGGTGAAGCCAGAGACGAGCAGAGAGGTCTCGAACAGAAGCTGGGTAATGGACTTGACGGTGCGATCGTTCTCACCGTCAGCCTCAACCTTCTTCTTTAGCTCCTGGACAATCGGCGACTTTGGTGAGATCTCGAAGGTCTTTTTGGACGACATGTACGAGGACATGGAGGTATCTCGCAGAGCTTGAGCCTTCATGATTCGCTCCATGTTGGCGGACCAACCAAATTGGCCAGTTCGGATGGCACATGGCGAACCAATAAGCTTGTGAGAGACGACAACCTTCTCGACCTTGTCGCCCAAGATGTTCTTAAGAGACTTGGCAAGGGACTCGTACTCCTTCTCTTCCTGCTCACGCTCTTTCTTCTCGTCTTCGGTCTCCTCGAGCTCGAAGTCCTTGGTGATGTCGACAAGCTTCTTGCCGTCGAATTCCTTGAGCTGAGTCATGGCATACTCGTCAATGGGGTCAACCAAGAACAGGACCTCGAAGTCCTTCTTCCTGAGAGTGTCAAGGAACGGGGACTTCTGCACGGCCTTGAGTGACTCGCCAGTGATGTAGTAGATCTGCTTCTGGTGCTCCTGCATGCGAGTGATGTAGTCGGTGAGGGAAGTAGCATCATCACCAGACTTAGTAGAGTTGAATCGGAGGAGCTTGGCCAGAGACTGTCGGTTCTGAGAGTCTTCGTGGATACCGAGCTTGAGGTTCTTGCTGAAGGCGCTGTAGAACTTGTCGAACTGCTCCTTGTCCTCGGCAATCTCATTGAAGAGCTCAAGAGCCTTCTTGACAATGTTCTTCTTGATGACCTTCATGATCTTGTTCTGCTGGAGTGTCTCACGAGACAGGTTGAGTGGCAGGTCCTCTGAGTCGACAACACCCTTGACGAAGCTCAACCACTCTGGGATGAGATCTGTAGCATCGTCGGTGATGAAGACACGTCGGACATACAGCTTGATGTTGTTCTTTGTCTTCTTAGTCTCGAACAGATCGAAGGGAGCTCGTTTTGGCACGAAGAGGATGGCACGGAATTCGAGCTGACCCTCCACGGAGAAGTGCTTGACAGCAAGGTGGTCTTCCCAGTCGTTGGACAAAGACTTGTAGAAAGAACCGTACTCCTCTTGTGTGATGTCGGATGGGTTTCTTGTCCAGATTGGCTTGGTCTTGTTCAGCTCTTCCTCTTCGACCTTGGACTCCTTGACCTTCTTGGTCTTGGGCTTCTTTTCCTTCTCTTCTTCGTCGTCGTCTATCTCCTCAACCTTGGCATCCTTCTTGCCATCGTCCTCGACTTCTTCGGCATCCTCGTCTGGGACCTCTTTCTCCGTCTCCTTGAGGACGTGGAGGTAGATCGGGTATGAGATGAATTCGGAGTGCTTCTTGACGACCTCCTTGATCTTAGACTCGTTCAGGTAGTCTGTTTGCTCATCCTTGAGGTGGAGAACCATCTTGGTTCCTCGACCAAGTTGCTCGCCGTCGGTGTCTTGTCTAAGGTTGAAAGTACCACCTGCGCTGGACTCCCAGACATACTGCTCATCGTCGTTGTGCTTAGAGGTCACAACGACCTTGTCTGCGACGAGGTAGGCAGAATAGAAACCAACACCAAATTGACCAATCATGGAAATATCAGCACCTGCGGTGAGAGCTTCCATGAATTGTTTTGTGCCAGATCGAGCAATGGTACCCAAGTTGTTGACGAGGTCGGCCTTGGTCATGCCGATACCGGTATCTCTGATTGTAAGGGTCTTGTTCTCCTTGTCTGGGATGATGTCTACTCTAAGGTCCTTGCCCGAGTCGAGCTTGGATGGGTCTGATAGAGCCTCATATCTGATCTTGTCCAGAGCATCTGAACAGTTGGAGATGAGTTCTCTCAGGAAGATCTCTTTGTTTGAGTAGACTGTGTTGATGATGAGGGAGAGCAACTGAGAGATCTCAGCCTGAAACTCGAAGGTTTCTGTAGACATCTTGACGGTTGTGAGTGAAGCTCTAGCTGAGGCAGCCTGTTAGCGACTGGAGGTGACGGCGCTACTGAGTATTCGCAGCGAGTTGAGGAAGTATGCGGATGAGACTTGTAAAAAAGTAGCAGAATAGAGAGGTCCAGGCGAACTGTGCGATGAAGAAAAGGTTGTTCAACCGAAGAGAGGCTGCCGTCTCTATGTAGGTTCTGCTTTTCGGTTTTTGCGCTAGTCTCGAATTGTGCTAGTCTCGTTTGCAAATATCCCCATCGAAGCGACTAGAAGAGACCGTTCCCTACCTAGGTATTCTTCTTGGATGCCGCCTGGGGAGTGGATGTATTGGCGAAAGGCGTGTACAGAACGGGAGGTTGAGATCACGCAGCATGTTGCACAAGCAAAACTCAACTGAAACTCTAGCATAGCGAGGAGTTACGAATTTCAATTAAGCCATGGACATTTTAGCAATGGACTGGCATTCTAAGCTACTTTTTCGCTGTGAAATCTTGGAATTTCTGCCACAAACCGACTTTCGCGTCCCGATACGTCTCAAAATCACCATCGCGAACGCTTACTCGACATGCTCTTTGCAGGTGTATTCTCGAGTCGCATCTGCTTGTTGTATTCATGGACTTCCACACCTTATAAACTAGGTCACATGCATCACTGGCAGGTTGATGTATGTGCATACATCTTTTAGGTTTCTTCTAGAATAAGGCTGACGGGATGCACAAGCTCCTCGACCACGTGCTCACGACTTGCTTTTTTCCCTCGCGCGCCCCTTTTCCGGGCGTTTGGTGAGGAAGAGCTTTCAATACTCCGACCGTAGCTAATCACCCTCGCCTTTTCGTTCACTTTCCGGGCGCAAACTCAAGATGACCGCATTTTCGCGCATACGGGTGCAAATATGGTTGGTGAAGCGGTCATCTTGAGCTTCCGCTCAGTTTCAGAACGCAGCACAGGCCAATGCGACTAAAGGTCCAGGACCGGCTGACACACAAAGCACAAGCGGAAATACTTCAGCCTTCTACACCTGCCGTCGAGATGCTCTGCACATTGGTAAGTGACAGACAGGGAGATCACCGCTGCCAGGGTGCTTCGAGAAAGTGGCGATGAACAGGAGGCAGAGCAGCGATATTCAGCTTCAGTTCCTGACACAGACTCTAAAACACTAAGTTGGGAATCAACGGCAACATTCCGACTCCCCCCCTGATTGCAGTGCTGGTACTGGAATTTAAACACGGAACACACTGCTACAAGATCGTGCCTAGCCTGTGCTAGGCTCTGGCGTAACTCTGGCGACCTCGGCTCTGGCACTTGCATCTTCTCTAGCATCCACAGGCTGATCAATCGACCTGCCTGCTGTTCGAACCCGTACGGGGTGCGGACACTCTCACTGTACCTTAACCAACACTGTCACACACTCTGTGGTTTCTCACAACGCTTTACTGCTACGCCAACGGGCTCCTAACCAGTAGATACCTCTAAGGTAAAGAGATCTATTATTGTTTGAATAACTAAGCGGGAGGAAGTTGGAGGTACTATCTAATATAGGGCAGTGACCATTTTCGGTTTTTGATATAGCACGTGCTGTTTACGTGTATACTTCTGCTCAGGAAACTTCACTGGATGGTTCGTGAGTGGGTAGGTAGCCTGTGTCGTTTCCTGACTTGGTTGTACTGGTGGCTTGTGTCTGTGTCTGGACGTCCCGACCACCGTGACGGGAGAAGGGGACATACTTCTCGTATGGTTTGTAGCCCATACCTCTTCGTAGGTAGCCTTCAACCACGAATGGAGGGTTCTTCTTGTTTCTCTCTGCGAGCGCGGCGATCTGCTCTGGTGTAGCTGTGCGGTTCCAGACGATAGGTGTTCCCTGGGGACCCTGTTTGACGGGTGAAGCAATTCGAAGTTCAGCTAATCCTGAGTCTAGGTCCTGCTTCTTGGCAGCTTCTTCCTGTTCGACTTGTGCCTTCGCCAGTCGGTGTCTCTCGCAGTCATCGATGATGTCTTTGGCGGCATCCTGCAGCTTTGCGAATAGCTCTCTAGAGCTTCCGTCATCATCATCGAGTCTGTTGTCTTCTTTTTGTTCGTAAAGGTCGAGTAAATCGAGGCATTCGTGGGCGAACACGAGGGTACCAAAGATAGGCTGATAGGCTCGAGCAAGAAGGAGATTCAGTCTGGCATGAATGACAATGCCCACATCTGGTTTCAGACGCAAATCGAGGCAGATGTCCGTTCCCTTCTTGAACTGCTTGTAGTGTGGGTTGGAAAACCGCCTCCAGTCCTCTTCCTCGGTGGTTGGTTCCTCGATAGAGACATGAGGCTGGTGAACATCAGTGGCGAGGCCTTTGATGGTCTGCAGGCCTGGAGCTCACCTTGTTGGTCTCAATATACTCCTCTGCCATACTCAGTCTCTCCCAATACATCCATGAGAGTTGATCTGGCATGATGGTATTGTATCAGTCAACGCTAGTATTGAAGGCAATGCGGTCAAGTTGCATTGGCTTGAATGTTGCGTAGGGCCGTAGGTCTGCCATGTATAGAAGTCTGATATTTTCACTCCTGCCGTCCATTATGCATATGAAAAGTGAAAATGGTTGTCGTGTATCTATGCTCTTCGTGGATGCTCGATGGTCATCGCTAATAACGTTAGGTACAAGCAGGACCCCAGACACAGTACTTAGGATTAAAGAGGTTCCCCAAGCCATAAGGACCAGCAGCCGGAATCCAGCCCTCGCTCATTCAATTTCTGTATACGAGTCACTCGCGGGGAGCAACAAAACAAACACGAAGTTCAGAAGCCTGTGCATCGCGTCAGCCTTATTCTCTGGGGCGTTCCCCGATATCTCACGTGTACGATTTATCAGCAGAACGGGATGGACGCAGAAAAATCTTGTAGCTCCGATGATGTTGATTGACTGAAGCTTCTAGCACATTTAGCTAAGATCCCAAATTAAGCAGCAAGCCCCTTTGTACCAAACCACCTAGCAAGCAGATTCACACTGATGTATGTGCACCACAGCGACACCCTCACATGTTGAACATCAGCCTTTCCTGTCCTCAACGCAAGAGCTCAACCCAAGGATTTCAACGCTAGCCCCTGGTAGCCGCATTCAAGTTCACTCTGGCCGTTCGGTATCCACTCTGGTATTCTGGTTTCGTGTAGCTGCCTGCTCGATTCCGAAATATATCTGATGCAGACAATTTTCGACCCCAGGAAGATATTCAAATAAGACGTAAAGGAAACCTTCTATTGTGTCCTGGCCTCTTTCATCAGCACGGGCCTTCTGCCTAAAATCTTGCCGAATCTGTGGCCAAAAAGTCTCGTTGTAGGGAAACCTTTCCAGGAATTGTTGCAGGAAATCATCGTTGCCTTCGAGGCCAAGCTTGATTCTCGTGACGTAGTCCTTGCATTTTGTTACGGAGTCTGTGATCAGCCTCAGTCGGAAGTCAGTCTCGTCTCTGGCGCCACAGTTCTCGCCATCTGCATGGAAGTCCTCGAAGTGCCGAATCATCTCCCTCAGTCCGGTGACTGCCGTGCCCAATTCGTCGAGAGCAGCGACGATTCCACAAGCATCTTTGCCCAACAATGCGTAGACTCTCAGCCCGTCCGAGCCCAGGGCTTCGAGGTCCTCCCTCTTGTGGTCAATGTTTGTCTTCGCATTCTGAAGGTAGAGGTAGGCAAGCCATTCGCCTCCCCCTACTATCGTTAAAGACATGCTGTCTGCTTGGACAACTGGACTTGTTTCTGAAGGCTACTTGATAGTGTGTAATGCTTGTGTAGATTTGTATGGCCACTCCCATCATACCACCAGAACGCTCGCCCTTATATATCAACCAGAGAGGCATCGCAACGTTTGTCTCTCTGCCAGACTCACCTGGCGTTCGACAGCTGGCGAAACCATCGAGGCACACGGAAGGCATGACCTACCCTCGTCGAAGCTAGCCCTGACAAGAGCATGTCTCGGATTGGACGTGCGCACAAACAACACCAGTATCAGGAAGCATGACTTCGCCCTGGTGCTGCAGACAGTTGGCTCGTTGGCCATGAACCTGCTATTCATCCTGCATGAACGGACGATTCGTCTCCGAATGGCAGGATTCAGAAGTGGGCGTTCGAGGTGCTGATGCGTCGGCGTTCGTAATCATGTGTGCCGGGCACTTCTTTCGACTCTGACGCGGGTTTCATGTAGACTAAGGACCGTGCTCGAGACGACGACGGTGGAAACGCGATGAAAAGTGAATACAGTCGTGCCGGTAGACACGAGTCGTAGTTTAGCCGTTTGTGTTGCAGACATGAGTCGGCGGCTAAGAGGGAACGTGGCCTTGTGACCTTAGCAAACCCCCCATACGATGGCTAACGTTTTTCAACAGAAACGGGGGATAGCTGAAATTGTGAATGGCCACTCTTTGCTTGAACCTTTTCCTGGATTTCTGATTGACTCAAAAGGCAAAATCCCTAATGCAGCTCTTCACTGCCTCAACCGGCCAAAATATGTGTTCATTAGCGTAACGACGTCCTATCTCGTCTCATCTGATATCATGTACTCGTCTCGCCAGATGACTGGCTACCGCTACTGTTGCCTTCAGCAAGAGACCTCTCCGCCGCCTCCAGCTTGTCCTTTGTTACCTGTAATTCTGCTTGCAAACTCCTAATGTATATGATCGCCATTTCGACCGTGCTTGCTTTGCTAGCTCCCGCCGCTGCGGATGCTTTGTCGTTGTCACAACTTTCTTCTTTCGCAGTGTTCTTCTCTTTACGAGCAGCAGCAGCAGTGATAGCCGCCGGCAACAATGACTCTATCTCTTTCAAAGCAAGGTTGATTCGATTCCTCCTACCCTGTTCCGCAATCTTGTGCGACGTCCGCTTGGAACTCAAGTTCTCTGCTAACGTATCCGGATATGATACACCTGGTAGATGGGTGCCGTCAATGATGTTCTGGTAATTTGATTTTGAGGCAAGGTAGAGTGCGCTTGTCTCCGCTGAAAGAATTGGCATGCCAGGACCTACACAAGAGTGTCAGCATTCAGCGGCAAGCTCGCTTGAGCAAAGGAGGACCGACTTACCTGTACTTGGAACGAGAGGACTGATACTTGGTGATATTTTCGGCATCAATGCGGGCGAAACCGTGGCTTGAGATATACTTTGGCGCTTCTTGTTTCCCCTTCCACCACGTGATGGTCTGGGAAGATTCTCTTGCGAGCCTCGAGCGCCGGTAGATCTTGGCGTGCTATCAGCACTCAACTTAGGCGTCTTGGCTGACATCGTGGGCGTGCTTTGATCATCATCTGGACTTAACTGAGTATTGAGCTCAGGCAAGATGTGGGGTGGCAGGTCGGCGGCGGCTGCGGGCAGAGCAATGTCTTCCATGACCTCTGATGATTCAGCGGTCTGGCCACTGGTTGAAATCATCTCTGCTTGCTTCCCTGGTATTCTCATCAAGGTCGCTGGTGTTGCAGGGGCATTAATTTCCTGGTGCTGTGGTCGAAGTGTGATGGGTGTTCTTGACTGTGGTATAGGTGGAGGTCGCATCAACGACTCTAATGATGGCTCAGGAGAGACTGAGTCTTCGCTACTGACAGGGGCAGAAGAGGCAACATTTGGCAGCAGGTGTTTTGGCCGAGCCCCATCAATCGATAATGGCTCCTTGTTTCCAACACTTAAAGAAGCTTGCCTTCGCCGAGTCATAGCCTTCGTAGCTGGGGATGATCGGGCGCTTCGAGCAGCAGTTGCTCTCGAGGCGGGGTTTAGTTTTCGACGAGGTCTTTTTGATGTTCCTGCTTGTTCCGAGCAGAGGTCAACAGGCGAAGAGGTGGCGTTTGTGTAACTCTGCTGTGCCTCGATGGCCGGAGAAGTTAACGGGCTGAAGAAGTCATCTCCCACAACATAGTCCGGCATCGCCCAAGGATTTTCCAATGGTGTCTGGGCTGGTGAGACCAATGGTGTGAACGAAGGATTTTGACGATCGAATATGATCTGCCCGGCCGAGTCGCGAGCCGGTGCATATTTGGCTGCGTGCATCTCGCCGCTGACAGGGGTGGGGGGAACTTGGTGCTGGTATGGATTGTGCATCTGCTGGTAATCAGGGTATTGCTGATATAGTGGTGGCTGACCGGACTGTTGCAGGTGGGGAAACGACATATGAGGTTGCATGCCGCCCATGTTCATTTCCAAGTTTTGCAGCATAGCATGTTGCTGTGGTGTCAAGGCTTGAAGCTGTCCATCCGGGGTGAATGTGAGACGACCCATAGGGGTGTCCAGGCCCGAAGGAGCATTCTGCTGGTCGACCGAATCGAAGTGGGTGAAGTCGTTGCCGAGCTCGAGAAATTTGGTGAAGTCATCGTCGCCTGCGCCTCCGATGAGGGAGTCTGTGTTCAGGTCTTGCGTCCATGCCTGACTCTCCTCCTGCCCACGTTGCATGGTACTAGGCAAGATGTGATCGTGGGTGCCGCGCGTGGCTTGCTGCGCGGAGGGTTGGAAGGCAGCTTGCTCAGTCGTCCATACTCTTCGCTTAGCTGTCGGGTCTGCTCTGCGATGAGCGCCGAGATGGTGACCTACTGAGGTGTAGTAGTAAAGAACGGCGTTGCACTATTCAGCGCAGGCAGGGACGGGTGTCCTGCGATTTCTTCTCTTCAACGAACGTCAGCGCAAAGTGCGAAACGAGAATGGCAGAGTGGGAGGATCGAGGCCCGGTCGGTGATACGATAACCACCGGCGGCGCTGCCCACCACTGGTTTTTTACTTTATTTAGCGCACGCTAGAATGCGAGTCATTAGCTGGAGCTAACCGGTCTTATCACTTTTGCAGGCCTGGAAAGCACATGCTGGTTTGAGTACTCTGGATCGTCACGCACAAGGCTGCACCTCTTTATCTCTCCTTGACTTGTGTCTAAAAGGTCTGACGTTCTAGGAGTAAGCTGGGAGAATGGTTAATGACGCTATTCATCGGTCGTGGATCTAAGCTCGGGCTCGTTAAAGCGACAAGCCTGCAGCATGGATTTGCGCTTCAACATAGCAGACCAATGAGATCATTGGAAGCCGCCGAGGGCCACCACTGGAACGCTTACCACTAGGCTGGTGAAGCTTGCCCAGAACACTCGACGTTGTATGGCTGCATCTCGGCAGATGGCTAGATAGTCATATTCGGCTGTCAAAGGTTCTGAACTCTCGCACAGTCGACACCAGCTGGACTGGAAATTTATGAATACTCAAGTGTGCACAATCTTAGACAGTCTACCTAGAGGTTGCTTGCACGACGAGCAACTGAGTACAACTTGAATATGTTTTGCTAGGACATTATGACTCGATACCTTCCCAACCGTTCTGACGTGCTTTGGGGTTCACTATCTTGCTTAGCTGCTTCCCGATTAGCAGGGCTACTCCCAAATAGCCAGAACGGAGCCTAGCCCACCTCAGAATGCACGAACTATCCCCAGATAGCAGGAAAATGCTACTGCCAGATAGCAACCTCCAAATCATCTCAGAATCGCTGCTAAAGCCATCTACTGTTGAATGGCTTATGCGACTCTTTGCAGTGAATGACATACTTGTGAGTCTACCTTCTGTACTTCGGTACTTGGAGGACTGCAGAAGTGAGTAGATGCATTAGTGTCTTGGCGTTTATGAGCCAATCAGACTCTTAACAAGCGAGCAGTAGCTGGCTCCATCCACTAATGCATCTAGTACTCACTTCTGCGGTCCTCCAAGTACAAAGCACCTCCACGCTAGTGAGCCGTCTCCACTATTAAGCTCCTCGCTTCGAGTTCGAGTTCAGATCCCGAGCAATCGACGTGTGCCAATTGGATTTCGCAATACCGGTGTAGATGCCGAGCTGGTGTGCAATAATCTTATTACTATGTCGGCGAGGCCAAAGGCATTGCTAAAGCACGCAAAGGCCAAGAAGAAGAAAGAACAGGTATGCTGTAATCGGTAGTTGCGAGGCGTGAAGTGAAACATCAAATTTGACCGTCCCTGCCTAGGTACTTGAGGATGCGGACGACTACCTTGCAGCTGCCGTCGACAACGAGGATGCTGTTGGGAAGCACCGGGCAGGTGATCCGTTGAAGAGTCTTCGGTTTGCGCGGAGAGCCATTGAACTCTACGAAGAAGGATTATCCAAGTGGCCTCGAAATCTCGATCTTGCCTACAACAAAGCCAGACTCGAACTTGAGATCGCTACTCATCCCTTACTTGCCAAATGTCTGGACGTGCCGGTCATTGATGTGATGTACCAATCATTGAGGTCACACGAATATGCTCTCAGTCTTGATCAGGACAACGCTGATGCATTATTCAACGCTGGCCAAGTTCTGACCTCAATCGCTGAACATGTTGCAAAGGATGACGATGCATCAGATACAGAAGCATTAAACTATCTACAGCAAGCTTTGGAGTACCAAGACAGGTGCTTACTACTTCAAAAAGACAAATACGCCGAGACTCAAAGGATACATGACAAGGCCACAGGCCAGGAATTTGAGAGCGATGACGACGATGGAGGCGCGAAAGTGGACTCGGGCACCACGACCACCTACGAAGACCGCGGAGAGCAAGAGCAATGGTTCAGCGTTGTCGAACCCGTCACAGCCAATACTCTGGTGGACACCATATTGGCACAACTGAGCACTCTGACCACATTATGCAGCATTTTGAACGGCACACTGGATGCACCAGGGCCCTCCTCGGTACCATTGTCATGGGTAGAGGCCTGTTCAAATAACTTGATTGATATGCTTGAAACAATTACAAAGACGGAGGACATCACGTCCCGAGCGAACGAGATAGCATTGGTCAAGGCGATATTTGCTGGAAACCTCTTAGAGCTAGGATTCCGCTCAAGGTCGATCGACATCAGTACCTACAAGAATGAGTTGGAGAAAGCCTTTGCTGTACCGGACCTTGAGTCTTCAGCAGATGCTCAGGTGGCATATGCACGCTCGCTGCTTGCGCTCAACGGGGCGGTAGGAGATACTAGTACAAACATACCCTCAGAGCTCGATACTCAGTCCTATGCGAATGCCTGCTGGAATGCTCTTTCCAAAGCACAAAAGCTGTTGACGACTGCAGCTAGAATTTCGAACTCGGACACAGAGACGTTAGCCACGACTCATATGCTCCGTGGAGACACATCACTCCTTCTCTTCGCCCTGTCCTACCCTCCGATGTCCTTCGCTCAGGCCATGGCGAATGCTCCCCAGCTGCTCAAGAATGCAGAGGTATTCTACCGCAACGCGAATAAGCTTCTCAGTAGCCTTGGACAAGAAGGACAAGAGGAGCAAGCAGCCGCTGCATTTCGTGGCGGTATAGTGGAGGTCCTGCAGAGTCAACCTTCGGATGCATCAGACATGGCTGCAACAGAGAAGATCCTGCTATCCGCTTCGAAAGGAAAGAGCGACGAGTGGAGAAGGAGACAATTGCAGGACATGATCGATGAGGGCCTCGTTAAGGCTGAAGTGTTTGGGATGACATAAGGTGATCATGCAGTGCCTTGCACTCACCATCGCTTCCATAAACCTCCTCGGTCTAGTGATCTTCAGTGCCAAATACGTATCCGACTGCGAAACGTCAAACATCATATACACATCGTTGCAATTGTCTTGAAAGCGGAACACAAAAGTCACATGCGACGTTGTGATGAAACAGTGGAGCCCCTCTTATCGAGGAGTGGCTTCTCACGTCTGTCTGTCTAGCTGAATATATCCGGGTACAACTGCGTGCTATTTGCATCCTGCAATATCCAATCTCTTAGCACCGCAGTCCCATTACTAACTGCCTCAAGCTCATCGTCCGTGCAAGTCGCACCGCTATCCAAGCTATAGCATACCTGCAAGGGCTGCCCAGGCGGCTTATCCTTCGCGTCCCACGTATCAGACGGGCCCCCCGTGCGATAAGTCGCATTCTTCGCGGTATCAACTTCCCCAGTCGAGACATCCCTATTGAACAACGCCCTTGTGAAAATCTTATAAGAGGCTTCAGGCTGATAGTACGGCACCTCATGGCCAGCCTGGTAAACACGGCTGAACGATAGATTTCCATATTGCCGCACCTTCCCACCGCTAAATGTATCATTTACGACGATGTCCTGGTAGCCCGAGGCATGGAAGTCCTGGGTGCGCGACCAATCTATCGCGAGCGACACCGCTTCGCCACCGATCCAGTTACACGCGTAGTCCCTGTCACCGTACACAAGCGCGACTTTGATGTCGTTCTCGAGGAGATACGCCAGATCCTCGAGCCAGCCGGGGCGCGGGTAGTCGCCTATACTCCTGAACGCGGCCGACACGGTCGAGCTGCTTTGCGTCCAGTTCAGGGGCACGCCGAGCGCTTGTTGCACCCAGGGCTGGTTGAGGTAGCCCTGATACCATGGCGGCGGCATCGGGTCCGGGTCAAATGTGGCGAAGTCGTAGTAGTTCCGGCCTGAATACAGCAGATATGGACTGCGGACGTAGTCGGAGCAGAAGGACTCCGCGTCTTCGCAGACCTCGTTGACTGAGGCGTTGTGGCCGCGGTTATCAGGATCAAACGTGAGGGACTGGTTTCGGCAATCGTAGATCCTGTCTCTGCAGCCTCCTTCGCCGTAGTAGGCGGCCATCATCTGCTCGTAGATCGTCTCGTTAACGGTCTGAATACCATACGTGTTGTTGTACGCGATATGCGGGTAGCTCGGCCATTGGACCTGTCAATTTGTTAGTTCAGAAATCAATTGGGCGTTCCAGTCCGCCACTTACTTGTCTGTCAATGCATCCATTGATGATCAGGAGAGTGTCGAAGTGGATGATGTACATCTCTCCATCGGCGTCCTGCCAAGTTCCGTTCTCAATCTTTTGGTTCTGCTCCTCGAAGAACGCGCTGTATGCTGGTCCATAGCGGCCGCCATAGCTTTCTGTGGCGATAGAGATACGAGAGTCGTTCGGGGCGTACGCCGGAAACTCCTGGAACCAAGTTTGAGCAAAGTGCCAGAGAGCTATGGCACCATTCCGGCTGCCGAAGGCCGTGTCGTTGGCGTCGCCACTTGGGTAGGTGCCCACTAGGAAAGTGGCATTCTGTTCTGGGACCCGATCTGTCTCGTTCAGCTCCGTGATGCGTCCGGTCTCAAGGTTGACTGTGACGTTCTGCAGAGTGTCGTAGGATAACCCGACTTGGACAGGCTGATCGAGGTACAGCATGTTCACCTCGTTGTTCCATGACCATGGATTGTGTGTGGTCGAATTGCTGTCGTGGTTGACAAAGCAGGGACCATTTTCCACGAGCAGGCCGAGCATGGAAGAGCTTCCAGGGCCACCGTTCATCCATATCGATAGCGGTGCATTGTGAGGATCTTTGCGAGCCTCGAAGAACCAGAAGAAAGTGTTGATCGGGTATTCTTGTGTCTCATTGAGGTCTGCTAGGGTACCAGGCGGCAGATGGACGTAGCCGGAATATGACCTGACGCCCGGTGTTTCTTCACAAATTCCTGGCTGGCAGAGTCAATGCTTGGCATCTTCAGAATCGTTGAGGATACTCGCCTCTTTGTATGATATCTTCACTCCATCATCGAATTTCGAGTTTAAGACTTTCACGCCTTCTGGTGTGGAAGGGAATTGAGCATGGACAAGATATGCGGTGGTGAGCACCCAAGCTGCCAATGTCTGTAGCATGTTCGTTCTAGTCCGGTTGAAACTCGAGAGGCTTGTGGGCAGATCCCATGAGACGGAGCGTTTTGCCTGCTTTTACGTTGCACAACTACTGGTGTGGACGTTCGAGAGTAGCATCTTACGAAGCTGGCTATGTCAGATGAAGCTCCAACCCCGCTGTTGTCCTCGTAGGAAGTAATGTCGATCACGTAACACGATGCACGAATCATGATGCTCGCCAAAGGACTTCTAGCAACAGATACGAGACAGCATCCGAGCTCAAGCTGGGATAGCTGCGGAAATCAAGCATACTGGCAAGGATGTTCTTAGTCCCAACCAGGAAGGTCGTTAGGCGGGCCAAGCTCTGCTAAGCTGATGAAGCAATACTTGGAGAATGCCAAGGCAGATCGTCGATAAGATATGGTCGGCCAAGAAGGCTTGACAGCCATGGAAACATGTATTTCTGCTGGCTTATGTTGATACTGGGCTTCTTATCACCATCGCTTTCACAATTGACTGTTTGTATCTCCAATCCTATCGTTCCGGATATAATCACTGTGCTGGCTTTGGTTCGACGTAGAAACCCTAGTATGGCACAAGTTTCCCACCAACCAGCAAGGACATTGGCTTGCCGTTCCATGCGGAGTCGGCCAGAGCCGAGCTGTTGTATATGATGTTGTAGCGGTGCTGGCTATGTTAGATAGGCTGCTGTCAGCATTGGTGAATCTCAACAGCTCGTGGTGGTAGTCAAAGTCCAACTGTATGTTTTGTCTAAGCTGACGCCAAAGTACGCATTTCCATACCTAGCAAGTGCTTCTCCGGTCCACGTGGGTATATTGCGACAAGCCAAGGCTGATGGATAAGTCATTCTACGCCATGAACGAGCCAGCCACGAGTGAGTCTCCCACGTTTGTTGCAGCCCCCGCCGGCATCAACATGCTATTTTCAGGGTACCCTGCAAAGAAGTCGAGACCTTGAGTGACTTGAGAGTAGTTGGCGACAGCAAGCATGTTGACGCGTTGTTGTTAATTTGAGAAGAGATGGTAGATGTGGTAGCGATGATATTGCCAATACACAACGCTGGCATAGTCTCTCCGAGCACTGTGAGCTTCGAATCTTCAAATGTGACACTGGCTCCAGCTTGTCGTACCATTGAGGAAGAGATGACGGCCCCAGCTAGAAGGGCCGCGGGGTCTTGCAGGTACTAGCTTAGAAGACTGGGGAGGATAGAGTCGTGTTTGTCCAGTACAAAATCCAGCTTATGGCTAAGCCCTCTTTGGGTCCAAGTCAGCGGCAATTGCAATCGGCAGTGTTTGTGCAGTGTTTGCCCAAGGTCGACGCTCTCGTCAATTCATGGCTAGTATAGAGCATACGTAAGACAGGAAGTGTGTAGCTGTGAAGCATATGTATAGGTGCTGTCCTACCCGCGATGTGGAGAGAACAACCAACAGTACCATAGGTGCTAGCACTAGTAAGCCTGTCAACAGCATGAGCGGCTTCTTCATGAGGAAAGAGGGGTTCAAGAGAAGGTCGCCCTGGCCCGACCGCACTGCTCCCTCTTGTCGAGCGTATCTGATCACAGATTTGCCATGGTCGATACTCCTTGCAGCAGACCCTTTCGAAGTGTTCTCAGCCGGACACAGGGGTGCACGGAGGATGTCTAACAACAAATGCGCACTTGACCTATGGCACTTGATGTTGCCCCCGATAAACAAGGCACCAAAGCTAGCCTTATGTATTCAGTCGGTATTGCAGGTTGGCTAGGCGTTGTTACTCCGCAAATGATTGCGACTAACTGCTGCACGGTGGGACCATGGAGTCGGGATCTCTTTGTCCCCCACATTCTGAGAACAGAGGGTGATATTGACCTTGTGAGTTTGCCGAAGTTGTATTGGACGGCAACGTAGGGACGGCTCAGATCAAGCCAGGCCATTACACATGCCACACAGGTTTAGTCTAGAGTCGTGTGTGGTTTTTGGTAGCGATCACACTGACCCACCCCCATGATGAGCGCCAGTGCAGGTGAAGTAAGTCATGTATAGGTCGCAAGCTCATCTGCGGTGGCCTGGGCGGGAGACAAAAGCTCACCGACCGTGACTTCAGCTGCTGTATTCACATATCCGTGCGTGCATACGTGAGTGGCACCTCTGGCACCGAGATAACATGTGAACCAGAGCTGCGGGATGGGCGATGTCTGTTCAGCTGGAAGGTCTCCTACAGCAGGGATGCGTACTCCACAAAAGAGACAGCTGGTCCGTTTCTGGTCTAGCACCACCTGATAGCGCGTCTTTCTGAGTCCGTGTGTTCAGCTTGTGTAACACAACGCATCTTCGACATCACAATCATTACTGCCCTTCGACCAATTTTCGGCAAACGAGGGCAAGCAGTTAGACTTCCGCTTGCCGGTAATTGCTCCTCCGCTTCTTGATAATATCTGCGACCTCCCTTGCTTGATCTTTGCCAGTCGTCACATTGATATAGGGTCATGCGAAGACATCACACGTCTTGACCAAAGAAGAGCTCCTCCAAACGTTCGCTCGAGTGCGGACTATCATGAAAAGCAGACAACACGTACCGATAGCTTGCATATGGCGTTTGCGCTCTCCGCCTGAGCTGCAGCGTCGGTGGCACTCTTACAGAGGCGGTAAGCAGTAGTGGAGGGCTTTGGACAGCTTACTGCACTTCTCAGCATGTTGCGTTGTTCGCTGCATTGTATGCAAGCAGTTCCGATCGCCAGCTGAGGTCGTCCGCTGCTGCATCTGACATCGGACAGCCTGTTCATTTCTTTGCAAAACTCCGGTTTGATACTTGTATGCTCAATCCTGACTACAATGCATTCGGCTGCGTCTTCTCGCACACAATGATTGGTCGAGATATGATACACTCAGCTAGCCGCAACCAAACATGCTCGGTTCAGCCGTCAGCTCCATTGTGAGACTAAAAAAGGTAGGGAGACTACAGATAGACTGCATATAAGGAAGTCAGACTGGCTACATCTTATGAAATCCTCGAACACTGCAAGACAGTCGCATCGTCTGACCACAAGCAGGTTCACCTACCAGTGTCACGTTCCAGCACGACTCATCACAAACCATGCAGGCTCATCGTCAGATCCCTACGCAGGCCCTAGGCCACTGGCTCCCCAAAGACCGAAGCATCATCGCACAGTGGCTCGCCGAGCAGGTCAAGAACGCCCGACAGCAGGAAGATGAGACACTAGAGCCATCTTTGCAGAAATTCAAGGCTGTGGTTGAGGGCGACTCGGCCCTGGTCAAACTTGCCAATGACATGTTCACCGAGGTTCCGAACAGGGATCCTTATAGACAAGACCCAACAGGCACCTCCCAGATCCGTAGCTTCAACGACCTGCTTATTACCATGAATAATGTGATGAAGCAAGGGCCACAATTTTTCGACAAGGCTGAGCCGAAAACAGCAATGGGCCTCGTAGGCTTTCCCATCAATGCTATTCTAGATTGGCCAATGGCAACTAAATCGGGCTACTACTTCTTCATGGAGCCGAAAGTCAACGCTGCACTCCAAGCTGTTCTGAACTCTTGGGGCACGTTCCTCAAGTTGCCTGAATCCCAAGCTTGTCTGAACGGCTGGCTTTCAACGGATGGTCGGAACCTCATTGCTGCGAAGGGAAACGATGGCAAGACATCGTACACCTTTGACCAGATGTACATGTGCAATCCTTCAGCGCCATTCCTGGGTTTCGACACTTGGGACCACTTCTTTACACGCCAATTTCGGGATGGAGTCCGCCCCGTTGCTGCACCGGACAATGCGCCGCCAGACGTTAACATCCCTAACCCGACCGTCGTCGTCAACAACGCATGTGAGTCGGCGCCACTACAGTGCGTCAAACCAGTCAAGTGGCAAGACAGCTTTCAGCTCAAGGGTCAACCCTACTCACTCGGCGATATGCTCAACTACAACAAACTCGCACAGCAGTTCATCGGCGGCACGGTCTACCAAGCATTCCTCAGCGCACTGAGCTACCACCGCTGGCATGCACCAGTCAGTGGTACTGTGGTTGACATCGAAATCATACCAGGCACCTACTACAGCGAGAATATGTACGAAGGCTTCATGGGCAAGCCCGATGATCCGGACCCAGCGGCACCGAATTACTCGCAGCCGTATATTAGTGCCGTTGCCACAAGAGGCATTATCTACATTCGGGCCGATAACCCGCTGATCGACCTGATGGCGATTGTCTTCATCGGAATGGCTGAGGTATCGAGCTGCGAGTTCACGGTCACAACTGGTTCGCACATCACCAAAGGACAGGAGATAGGAATGTTTCACTGTGGAGGAAGCTCGCATTGCATGGTGTTTCAACCTGGTATTGACCTGAACTTTGTCACCGCACCGCCATGGGACATGGATACGGAGTATAACTTTATGGTCAACAACGCTTTGGCTGTTGTCACAAATTCAAAGGATACGTAAGCGTGAGGAGATATGCTAATCGCGAACACGGAACTCACCAGTCCAAAGTACAGCTAACAGGTTGATTAGGGCCTCCCAAATATTAGCATCAGAAAGGACTAGGTCTGGCGGCAGCCTCACCTCTACTGTATGTGTTGCCGGTCCGTAGTCAGATAATCCTTCATTACATGGTTTTAGTCTCAGTCTCACACCGTGTTTTCCTCAGCAGCTTGCTCATGTCTTTAGCTCGCAAGACGACAGCCTACAGTCTGAATCAAGCGTGAGTACGACTGTTCAAGTGGATGGCTCAACTGAGCACGGCTCAAGAGACGACTTCGCCTCCCCACATCGCCGATCCGGATTCGACTACGAGTTGCACCTCCATATCAACCTCTTCAATGAGCAGCACTCCCACCACCTTCATGATGAGAAGACTAGCCGTCAAATCTTGCATCAGCACGCATCAGGGTAAATAGTCGAATCCTATCTGAATGAACGAAACCTCAAGAAAGAGACCCTTATCCGCCTTTCCTTCTCCTTAAACGCCCCGGCACACCACGCCAAGAACCCTTCCTTACACAAGCCTTCCCCAAACATACATGCGCGCTCGCTAGTTCCCATCTACACCACCAACCGATACAGCACGTCCACAAGCCCATCTCAAAATCCTCGTCACATCCCAATCCCACCCCTCAAATCCTCCCAATCCCAATAACCCCCTCCCCCAGCACGCCCCCATCCACCCCCACAACACTCACCGTCCGTCCAACGACCCCCTCCCCGCCAACGCCCAGATCAAGCCTCTTGCCCAACTGAGTCTGACCCACACCCACGAACATCTCCGTCGCCATCGCGAAGTAGTGCACGACCGGATTCTCGATCTCGAGTTCGCCCGTTGCCGCGAGTGCGAGCGGCCGCCCGAATTCGTGGATGCGGATGCTGATGCTGAGCGTTGCGGTTCCGTCAGGCGAGGGTGAAGACGAGCGCGAGCTTGCACCACTGGCAGAATCTTGATCTGGCGTGTGTGTGTGCGCGTCGTGAATGTGATTGCGATTGTGAGACTCGAACTGGAACCGCGACGTCGTGACGTCCCCGAAGCGATTCGAGAGGTGGAGTCTGCCGGCCAGTGGGATTGGGATTCGCAGCGGCCTCTGAGTCTGCTGCCAGTGTGTAGGATGGGGGTGGATGATTGCGACGAGGTCTTTCGACTCCGGGGCTGCGGGGAGGTTGCAGAGGTCGCTGGAGCACATTCTGCCTGTCTGTCGATTTGCTGTATGTAGGGTAGGGTATGGCTAGGTGATGTTCACTTCTGCACCGCTCGTATGAGGTAGAGTCTGAAAATTGCAAGTGCTTGCTTGCTTTGTTTCCGTCGTGATTCCACGGAATGAACCAGTATAAACAATACATCACAGTACAGCCCAGTAACGCGCGCTTAGAGATCTACACTCTACTCTTTGTGCGTATGTACGTATATATGTAGACGCGGCAGACAACGGAAACAACAAAGCCTGTCTACTTTCTAGGAGGGAGCTTCACCCCCTCCTAGTACTTACCCTCCATTCATCCATTCATTGTCGCGTAGGAATTATCTGCTCATTGTCAATCAGCCCAGCCACGATCAGACACAAAGCCGAGACACAGCAATTGTGCTCACGGTCCTGGCTCAGTCACATGGCGCAGTGGTGAGGGTGCATCAGGAGATACAGGGGAAGCTTGGTCATTATCGTAGGTGAGCCCGCTGAGCACATATTCAAGATTAGCCTGAGCAAGTTTGGGAGATTAAGTTCTGGATCTGCCAAGAATGCGGAGGTAATGTTCGCTGCTGCAGTGCGGCTGCAAATTACAGTGCAGTGATCCTTCTCTCAGCGCTCTTGAGTTGCGACAGATATAGTACGCTGCTGCACGAGGATCCAGTCGAGGTCCAATGGAAGCTCCATTGCTTCGCGGATACCTTAACAATATATGTACAAAACATAAGTAATACTTCAACCTAAAAGCCCCAACTTCCCTTCCTGACGGGAGCATTATTTCCCCACATTCCCGTCCCGATATTGGGTAACGCCCTCTGTTCAGCGAAGCCCGGACTTTGCCTAGCCCACTCCCGAACATACAGCCTTAAGGCCTCCCACCTCCTGCACCCTTTCACGCGACCATCTTCATCCTCCTCAGCCTCACCTTCCGTTTCCGGTGCGCCAATATGACCTTTCATCGTGCCTGTGTCGCTCCGATCGCCTTTCCGTAGCTCTAGGAGCGAGATCCGCGATATCTTCGAGAGCTCTTCGTCGAACGGCCGCGCGAGAGGTGGGTAACCAAGAGAAAGGTAGTTGTATATCTGCGTTATGACTCGGGGTGAAAATTCCTCGTCAATCTGTCGTTCAAGGCTGAGCTTCTGATCAAGTGCCACGGTGAAGCTGTCAATGCTTTTCTCGTTCTTACTTCTCGGAGGTGTGAGCGGCAGGAAAGCGGAACCCGCCCCTAGCCACATCTGGCCTTTTCGCGGAGTCTTCGTCCCATGGGCTGGTGTACGGCTTCCGGTAAATGCGGGTGTTTGCAGTCCACTACGCAGGGGTGTTGCCGGTTGCGTAGGATGAGTTTCGTCTTTACGACATAAGCCCCCCCAGAGGCCGGCTGGCGCATCCGACTTGGCAGGCGAGACGTGTACTGACCACATTCCCTCCACGCCGATGTCGTGTTCCGGCGTCTCTTCGCTGTTGTGTCTTCGTGGTCGTGGCGCCTGGTCTGGATCACATCTTGTCATCCTAGGGGAATTGCTGAATGGGAATTTGATCTCATTGCCTTGCATCGGCGGGCTTGCAGCTTTCCGCATTTTGGCTAGCTCATCGTCTCCGTCTTGAAGTTCCCTGTCAGGCTCATGTCTTGAGGGATATACAGTCCCAGTGGGATTTGAGATGCGCAGATGGTGTCGAGCAGCGAGCGCAGCGGCACTGAAACGACTTATGCCTGCTGTATCTTCCTGTAGATCCTGCTTAGCTTGCTCGAGTTGGTCATGATGACGGCGCATGTCTTCCATCACGAGGTGGAGGTCGTGGTGCGACATTCGGCGGAACAGCGATGGGTCGGCATTGTCCTTTATAGAAAGCTTGCCGACAGACACCGACTGGTCGTCGTCCTCGTCTCCAGATTCGCCACCATAATGGTTGAAAGGCACGTTATCTTCTTGGTGGCCATATGCAGCTACGGCTTGCTCACGTAAGGTCTTCAGTGCATCAAGCTGTTTCTGGTGCTCGTGGTTGAGGCCATGCTTGGATACCTTCTCAACTCTGTCACGGCCAATGTGTTGTGCGACATAGCCCGGCGTCTGATCTGGTGCTTCCTCTTCACTCGAATCGGATTGGATTGTAGGCATATCGGGCACGGTATATGAATGTCGTCGAGTCTCGGCGCGAGTTCTCTTTGCTAGATTGGCGGCGGAGAATTTTGATTCAGGTTCTGGTGCTGACCAGGAGCCTTCATCTTCTGCCACCTCATCCCTTAGCCACTTTGGTACTGCTGATCCTACGATCCGGTTCTTGCGAAATGATGCTTTGGCAGTACCAACCAGCTCAGGCGCAAACTTTCGCCCGCCGCTCGAAGACCTACTAGGTGTTTCTTTCTGCTCGTCGCCGCTATGATTCAAGTCCTTCTTCTTGCGTGATGAGGCGGCTGACGTCTCGACAGGCTCGACAGCAAACTTCCTTCTCGGCTTTGTTGCCTTTTCCTCCTCTTTTTCTTTGCTGTTGCGAGTACTTGTCTCAACTGGCTCAACTGCGAATCGTCGCTTCGGGCGTGCACCACTTTCTACGCCGTCTGGCTTCTTCTCTCTCTCCTTACTGCTGGTCGACGAAGTCTCGACAGGCTCGACAGCAAATTTTCGTCTTGGCCGCGATGGCTTCTCTTCCTCCCTCACAACATCCTTGTTCTTGCTGCTCTTGGATGTGGTCTCGATGGGCTCGGGTGCAAACTTTCGCTTGGCGGCTGGCGATGTTGCGGTGTCGTTGTCTTCTCCTTTCCGGCTACTTCTGGTGGTTGTCTCAACAGCTTGTGGAGCGAACTTCCGCCTGGGTTTGTGCTGTGTGGTGTTATCTGACTCGTCAGTGACCCGAAGACTGTTCACGTCCAGCACTCCATTGACGCCGTCCTGACTCTTTGCGTGCTCTACCTCACGCATCTGCACATCTGTGTCCTGTGGGTGCTCGAGGTGTATTACATGGTTCTTCTGCCGAGTTGCTGTGTTGAGCTCAGCGGGCTCAGTCCTGGGCCCGACAGCCATGGAGCTGCTGGTGGAGTCTGAGTCAGTCGAGGGTGAGAGCGAAGCATCTGAGCGATCTGAGGCTTGTCGTCTATTGCTTCTAGATGTTGTTTCGATAGGCTCGGCTAGGAAGCGTCTGCCGGGTGCAGCTGGGGATGCCATTGGGCGTGCTGCTTCGGGGCTGCGGAATGGGACGGATTCCGTGTCGAGAACATGAGGATTCAACAGGAGCGCAGCACACGAGCATGGACAGCGCTCTTGGTGCTTTTTGCCAGGGTCTTAGGTCATGCGGGGAGAAAGAAGCATATGCTGCGATACGTGGGAATGTGAGAGTGTGGGAGAGCGGAGCGATGACGCTATGCTGGAGAAACAGTCTTCGGAGGAAAGCCGTCTCGAGGACTAAAGGATGTGTAGCAAAGGATGAACGATGAAGCAAGCGCTGTCAAGAGGAAAAGGTGAAGCTTAGGTCTCTTTGGAAAGGGTATAGAATTGCTGTTGTGCTGAGGATACCTTTGCAGGTGGTGAGTAAGGTTTGCAGCTGAAGTCAGCAGGGAAGAAGCAAGCGATACAGACTCACAACTCGATGGAAAGCCAGCGATCTCGCAGATGAATTCCCAAGTGTTTCCTGGTGGAGTCTGCCATGAGATGCAAGCAGCGCTTGTCTCTGGAAGAAAACTGTCTCTCACGATACGTTCTTGATAATTGACCAGTAAGATGGTTGGCAAAGAAAGTTGATTGCTGCTTCTACCTTTGGCTGGAGCGAAAAGGCGAACTCAACGGATGGGAAGACAAGGGTGTGATTAAGCGGTCAACGGCAAGTCGCACAGCAAGCTCGATAAGGCCTGGCTGCCGCACTAGCCTTGAAGCTCCCGCTGGAGCGCACAGCTAAATTGATCGACCAGCGCGGCTTCCTGTGGCTCTATCGATATGGAGTACGCATCTCAACCACTTCTACAACGAGCTTGTTGAATGAAATGATAAACACGCATCCACGTCTCAAACACACATGCACACGCATAACGACCCATCGCTGTAGGGATAACGTTGATGTGGTATGGGACAGAGACACGGCATGCACTCGCGCTCGAGAGAGCTCCCCCGGTTTCTAGGCTTTTGGTCGCTTGTCTCAATTTGCTTGCTTGCTTCGTCTGATACCTCCGCCTTTCGGGTCATCGTTCTGCAGGCACAATGCTTGTTCGCGACTGGTCTCCGAGGTCTCCCGACAAGGCCTTACTTTTATGGACGCCACTATTTCGTTTTCAACTTTCGGAGTTATCTGTCACAGCAGTCTATCCCTGACTATATAACAATCACCCGTTCGTATCTCGTATCTAGTGACCACGCGCATCTGTAGTGTGGAGCTACAGCGGGAACGAAGAGATCCTCCTATCCAGAATCATCCGCCTCCGCAATCTGACTGTCCTCCTTCATTCTCATCTTCATCATTGCAGGCTCGAGGTGGAAGCTAGAGCTCATCTCAGATCCCGTACCGTGTCCGTCGTCTGTTCCGTGACTTCTGCGTCGTGTGCTCTGCCGTCGATGTAGCTCGTGTACCAGTCCAGGGAAAGCCCTTGGCTCTGCTGCTGAGATGTGCTGATCGCTTGATACGTGCGGCGTTTGCACAAGCGATGCTCGGCGCTGGATAGGAGATCTCTGCTTGTCGACTTGATGCATGCCCATATCTTTCATCGAGAGTGAAGACGGCACGCGAGCTGTCTTGGGGTCAGGTATTGAGTCCGCAACAGTGTTGTAGTACTGTCTTGGAGATTCGAGGTTTTTGTACAGCTCTGTGACAGCCGCTTCATTCGTCGTGGGATCGGGGAATACTGGTGTGCATCTGTCAAGATGAGTATAGTCCTCTGTGTACCTTGCAATGCTAGCCAGAAGTTAGTCTTCGTTCTATCATGTGTCTTGCTTGACTTACAATGAATGTTCTGCCTTCAAAGTCTCATGCCGGAAAGCCTCTCTCAGGTCAGGAACGTTGCTCTTGGAGACGTCATTGCCTAGTACGCCAGGCAGATAGCAATATTTGCCCAGCCATCGCTGCTTGAGCTGAAGCTCGAAGCCGCACTGGTCCACTGAGTGCTTTGCGAGCTCGCACATGTCTACAGCACTGAGCTTGTAGATCTGGGCTGCCACTGAGTACTCTTCAATCAATGGCTCTTTCGTGAATGCGAACTGCAACGGATCATCCGTCGACAAGGATACGTTTAGGCCTTTCTTGAAGTAGCTGATGAATGGATTTCGATCGTACGTTAGGAACAAAGCATTGTTGCTGAGTGGCGACATCGCAATGCCTATCTGATCCAGGTAGAAGATGTACTGCATGAGAGGCACCTTCCTCAGCAGGATCCCGTGGCTGATGCTATGGCAGCACAACAAGGCTGTCGCCAGATGGTCGGTGTCGCCTGCCTCGCCGCAGTGTGGTCGTAGGACAAAGGTGTTGAAGCCTCTCGACTTCCGCCAGGCGTTGAGCGATGTCATATTGGCAAACAGGTAGTAGATGTAGTAGCCGTATGGCGGATTCTGCTTGGTGTCCCAGGTCCTCGCTTTCGGATACTTTCGGTAGAATCTTCTCTCGGGTTTGCTCTCATCATCCACACTGTCGAAGCCAATCACTCTTTGGAGGAACACATGCAACTTCGGATGTGATGAGGGGTCTTTCGTCACCTCGAAAAGAGGCTGCCAGACGTTCCGAATGACATCTTCGAAGCTCTCGATGGACTTCATAGACTTGTACAGCGAGTACAACCGTGGAACCTGGACCATCCACCGCACATTTGGTGAGAAGAGCTTGTTGTCAACTACCCACGCAGCAAGCTTGTCCCACTCGGCGATGTCGCGACCATAGATACTGATTCGCCACTCGACCATCTGATACTTGCTTGACTCGAGATCTGAGATGACTTCTCGTGTGATGTCCGCCAGATACCGTCCTTTGATGAAGTTGTCCGTTTTGAGGAAGACATCCCTCAATCTCGATTGCCCGACAGGATTGTATTTGAGGTTGAACTTGTCGAAGCGATGGAATGAATCGGTATGCGCATGCATGTCTAGCGTGTCAATGCTGAGGTCGTATGCTGTGAGACCAATACTCTCAAATACCTCCTTGAGCGTCAACTTCTGACCATCTCGGTCGATGACGACTTCGTCAGGACACTTCTTCATCTTGCTTTTGATGAAGCGCAGTAAATGCTTCTGGTTCATGCAAGCTGAGTGATGGACGTGGGTGTCGACTTTCCGAACATTATAGAAGTCTCTATGCGGCACTTTCTTCGTGTCTGCCACTTCTTCGTACTCGTTCAGGAGGGAATACAGGTCGTATCGGCCTTCGAGATACTGCAGTCTTCTGTACGCAAAGCTCTTCACTGGTCCGTCTGTGGAGATGTCGAGAATCGTGTCGAGTGCAAGGTAATAATCCCTCAATGTCGGCACATTGACGATCGGCTCTTTGTGTTCATCGAGGACTTGGTAGACACTACCTTCATCAAGCTCGAACGTGGTGCCGTCTGTCACATTGCCGGGAATTGTAGACTCGTTCAGGTCAAAATCTTCTCCTATGGCCTGACCCCATTTTCTCCTCCGCTTGGTAGTCGGCGATTGTGGACCTCTCTCAGACTCGGCAACGCTAGCAGCTCTGTGCCTGTTCGGACCGTGTCCATTCGGCTTGGAGTCATCAGCGGTCACGCTGTCGCCCATGCTAGTTTCTCCATCCTGACCGCCCGCAGGCCGTTGCCTTTCGTCGTTCCAGACAGGTTCCGGTGGAGCTGGATAGATGCTCCAATTTTCATCGTCCCTTGGATTGTCACCAGGACACTGTGAAGAGACCTTTAGATAAGTTCGTCGTAGATCGAGAACCTGCTTGATTTTGTCACAGATACCCTGGACCTCCGGAACGACAGTGCCATCTGTTTTAGCGAAGCCTTGAGATCCTGATCCGAGCCCGACGCCAGCTCCAGCTCCATGGATGCCCACGTTTGTCAACAGGGAGTCCTTGAGTTCGTGCGGAAGGTTGGGGTGTTGCTGTTGACTTCTAGCCTGTATGTCAGCCTCAAACGCAAAGTCCTGGACATTTTCCTTGTGTGCGACTGCCTGTTCTTGAAGTGTTGGGAAAGGTTCCTTTCCATGCTCCCGAGTGTTGATGTTTGCTGGCTTCCGCGTTTCGTGTCGGCTTGACCTGTTTGAGCTCAAGCTTGGCGAGCGACCTAGTCCGGCACCATCACCAAGCCAGCCAACAGGCATGGTTTTGGACTTGCTAAGCAATAATGGACTGCCCAATTCCTGTTCGCCTTTGGTTTCCTGCCGATGGCGTTGATAGATCAGCTTTGAGTCAGCGCTCACGTCGTACTTTTCGGTGGCATAATTGTAGTATGGATGGCGCGCTTCGGTCACCTCATCGTCGTTGAAGGCTTCATCATCGCTGTGAATCGGGTTCTCGAGGTCGGAATCGGATTCTCCAGGCGTCTTGCGACGTTCGGAGCGTAGTGAATCCTTCTCCCTCTCAGTCATTCGAGCTTTATTATGCTCGTAGATGGCATCATCTTCGTCCGAGTCGAACACAACGCTCTGTTGTCTTTGAAGTGCGCTCATACTTCTCGATGGTCCAACCTAGTGAGAAGGCCGGTGTTACAGTCAGGCGCACGGTGAGGCTCAAGATGAGTGTTTCAAGATGGAGACACGAGTTGTACGAGCGGACGGTACACGCCGAATCGTGATACTCAAACGCCTGCGTAAACCGGCGCTTAGCACAGTTTGCAGGAAACGCTGTTACGGTTGTGCAGGACGAGTCTACTCGTTTGGTTTGGCGCACTATTATATTAAGCAGTTTTCGACATGTTGAGAAGACTACACACGGATACTCGTAGTATCTTAGGACTCCTTGCTAGTAAGCTGGGTGTATCACGCTAGTCCGTATGGGCCATGGCCTACGGCTAAACTTGCCCTCCTTACAACGCTCTATCTCACTCAAGTTACGAGGCCGTTTTCCCCGTCGTGAGCACCAGCCTCACCCTCGTCCTGGGTCTCGTGGCGGACGCCAACTGGTTCCTCAGTCATGCCTTCCACGCCATCTTCAATATCTATCGGTTTTTCTGAACTTCCCGAGCACTGATAGCAGCGTCAGTTTGATACCATTCTCCGCTAAACCGAGCTTACCTCTGTTCTGCCATGGCTTCCGATTTCTCCTTCTTCATTCGTTTCCTCTTCGCGCATCTTATCCAGCTGTTCCGGTTCTTCAGCCTTCTTCGCTCTGCCTAAACGCTAGTTAGTATAGGCCCGCAATGGACAAGTTTCCATTCGGGATCTCATTACCAACTTTTGCTTTTCCTGCATCTTCGTCGCTTGCCACCCGACAAGCAGGAGATTGTGAATTAGGTGCTTCATGCCTCTCTTCTCTACGAAGGTCGTATGTATTAGGCTGGGCTGCTTGTTCGACAAGTGCTGCTAACATATTCTCCGATGGCTTTAGTCGATTAGGGGTGACACCTGCAGCTGGAGCTTTTTTGAAGTCTGGCGCTTTAGTGCTTTGAGCCCGCTCTGGAGTGGACAGGGGTTTTGATCTGTCTTCAAGTGCTAGCTCTTGGTCGAGGTTGATCAAGCGTTTTGAAAGGGACTTGGACTTTCGACTGTGGAGTCCATCTTTCGGACTTGACATCGCAGATAATTGAGTTGATTGAGTCCCTAGTGAGTGGTAGTTCGCCATACTGGTGTCCGCTCGGTCGCCGACATCTGAGCTGGATTGGTGGCGTTGAAGCTTGCGTCTCTTGCGCGCACTGTCTGAGCTTTCACTGCGTTCTCTCTGCTCTTGTGGTGTTGGCCGAGCATCTGAAGCTATATTCGCAGTAGGCTCGACCAGATCGCCACCAGGAGCGGGGCCGACAGGTACGTATCGTTCTCCAGCATGGTGAAGGGTTAGCACGTCCGGTTGGAAATCGCGATCGATGAAGATGACTGATTTAAATACAATCTTCGAGCTGTCAAGGTGTTCGCCATCCGCGTCGCCCCTCACAGCAAGGGCAGGAAGCAAGATCATTTGTACCTCGACACCATCCAGGCTGTTGTCGTCTTCCTCATGACCCATACACATGTGCGCCTCATGAAGTTCCGACTTGGCTGAGAATGCTGATGCGCAGAGAACCTCGTGAGCCACTATTTCGAATTTGGATTTTTGTGAGAACACTTCTAAGGAGAGTAAGGCAGCATCAGCGCAGATAAGCCGAAGTTCCACGATCGACTCCGAAGGGTTGCCTCCGAGTAGAAGGTCGTCGAGAAGCTCAGGTTTGAGGTGTTTAAGAATCTGCTCTGCGGCACGATTGGAAAAGTGTGTGAGGTACTCAGAATGGATTCTTTCTTGCCGTAATTCTAGCGCGGACGCGCCTATGCATGCTCGGAATAGGCGTACAGTCTCCGCGCGCCATGCGTAAGCTTTCTTTGCATCATCTGCTTGGTTAGCTCGAGCACCAGCAGAGTGAGTAAAGACTAACCGCTCTCATAGACCTCGTACAACAGCTCAAGTACAGATCGTTCCTTGTTTTGGAACAGACTGAAAGGGCTTGCGAAGAAGTATTTATTGACAAGGCGGCTAAGACGAGCAGGGCCCATCACCCGAATCGCCATATCCTTCCGAGACTTGAATTTGCGAGTAGCATACGGTAGTAGAAGGGGATCCTTGGGATTGCAGCATTGAGCCATCACGAGTCTGAACTGTCCTCTCGCGCCATCCATGAAATCTTCTTCAAGGTACTGCCGCGCCCAATCTCTGCATTTGTTGTAAAGCTCTTGGAATTTGTTCCGAAGTATGTTGTCTGGAAGGCAGGGGTATTTCTGCATATCGATCTTGGCGATCCAGTCTTGCTGTGCGCGAGCAAACTCGGTCTTCTGCTGGTGTGATGAGGCATCGAAATTTGCCTTCTGCTGTGCGAGATTCTGCTGGAGTTGTCGGATCTCTTCTCTTAGCTCCTTCTTTTGACGTTGTAGCTGGATGCGGAGAGCCTTCTCATCGGCGCCGATCTTACGTTCGTCCGCACGCTTTGTACGGGTTTCCTTGAGTGCGCTCTTCACATCTTTCTTCTCTTGCTCAAGCTCGAAGTAAGCGTCGAGAAGCTCTTCATGAGTCAAGGCTTCAGCTCGGAACTTTCTAGGCCTTCCTCTGGTGCTGGCCTGCGGGCGCGAAGAAGAGTCTTTGTAGTCATTATCGCTCTGATTGTCTTCGCAAGAGCGCTGTGCGACTTGTTCCTGATGGTCGTCGAGAAGATCTATTACATTGGCACCATGCTTGCCATCTGCCGCAGGCTTGTAACGATGGGGTGCTTGAATGCTTCGCCTCGGTCGATCTATGGCTGGGGCAGACGTGCTAGGGTCGACAGGTCTGTCCATACTTCCAAGATTGCAAGGTTGTCGTGGGAGATACATTCCATCGTGCAACTGATCCTGATCCATAGTATTGAAGTAGAGCACAACGGTTTAGTTTCCTGCGTAGTGAGAGTCAAGTGAGATCGTATGCTCACCTGGAGCATATCCTGAAATATACTGCAATCAAATCCTGCTAAGATCACTCTTGAAAATCATGTTAGCGTTGAAACCACGTGGTTGGCCTAACTTGCTGAGGTGAAGGTGAACTATATCGAGGCTTTGACTGAACGCTGTGAGAGGGTTCCACACACTAATTTGCCTCGATAAATAGAGACCTCTCGAACCACGCGACTCATAACTTTCACCCTTGACACTTTCTGCACACGAATACCACCTCCAGTGCCCTACGACCCTTCCCCCACCCCTGCAGCCTTTCAAGACCTCATCATGACCAAGCGAATCATCATGACCAAGCGAAAGCGTCAGCCCGGCGTTTTAGACGGCACAGAGAACAGTACCGTTGAAGATAACTCAGTGGTGACAACACCCACTACCCCGAAGCCAAGCCTGAAGACTAGAACCTCGACGCCCAAGAACACAGGCAGCAAAGGTACAAAGTCTCCAGCGCAGGTACATGGAATACTGACCGTTATCCAGCAAGAGCGACTAATCTCCTCCTGTCTTCCACTGCAGGAGATGACAGCCCGCTTGCCTCAAAGACCAAACTTGTGCCAAAAGTACAACAAAATCGGATTAAGGCAGGATTGGACTTTGGTACAACGAACTCTGGTAGGACTGTACGTCACCAATGATTGCTGCTGCTAATTCAGACAAGGATTTGCACATGTCATGTCGTTGAAGTGCGACGCTCGAGACATTGAAGTGAACGTGACATGGCCCGGTGGACCTGGCACGAATCAGCGCCTGGAAAAGGTGCCGTCTCGATTTGCTTTTGCTTTCGAGAATGAAGATGTTAAAGGTATGGAAGAGGACTGCTGGGGCTTTGGCGTACCTCCAGGAGCTCGCTCGTACGGCTGGTTCAAGCTCTTGCTCGACAAAGCACGCAAGACTGAATACGATGTCGAGGATGTCGCAGGTGAGCTCACTAACGGACTTCTTGAGCTTCCAACCGACATGACAGCCAAAGAGGTGGTGACGGCATATCTTACCAAGATGTACGATCACTGCATGGAGATGCTTGAGCAGAGATATACAGCCAATATCCTCATAACCACGCCAATCGATTTTTGGCTGACGGTGCCAGCAACTTGGCAAGCGGGCGCAGTTGACGATACTAAAGCTGCCGCGGGCTCTGCAGGTTTTGGGACACGCGATGGCGATACCCTCAACGTGATCACCGAACCGGAAGCGTCCGGTATAGCTATACTGACCGAGCAAGCTGAGAGGAATCCTGAGCTTATCAAGGTATGACAGTCGATATCTCGATGAGAAGTTGCAGTACTGACCTCTCCTAGGCAGGAGACAACGCTATGATATGCGACCTCGGTGGAGGCACGCAGGACATGCAGATCTTGACCATCAAGGCTGTGAAGCCGCAAGTGCAGCTCGAAGAGGCGGTCCCAGGCCAAGCGTGAGCAACCACGATAAGGATCATGAGCTGAAATACTGACGAATTGCCTAGTGGTAAATGTGGCTCAACGTTCATCGATCAACAGTTCTACCAATGGATGGAAGAGACGTTCGGGGAGGCCTTCACGAACCTCCCCAAGAGCAAGATTGGACATGGTTCGAAGTTCATGAAGGACTGGGAAGGCGTCAAAGCCGCGTTCACTGGTGCAGTCACAAACAAACAGTACTATGTGCCACTCCCAGCTCTAGGCCAGGCACTAGGTGCTACAGGCGACCATGGAGTAGCCTCGACCGCGTATGACTTCATGGACAACGCTGTCGTACTGTCAGGGTAAGTCCAATACTTGTGCAAGCGCGACAATTAGCTGATTCCGGATTAGGGAAGACGTCGAGCGATTTTTTGAGCCTGTCGTTGAGAAAGCTTTCGATCTGGTCGACCAGCAGGTCTCAAGCCTCAGAAGGAGAAAGCAAGGCAGCACCAGACTGCAAATAATTTGTCTCTGCGGTGGCCTAGGCGAATCGATATACGTCTGGAAGAGATTCAATGACTTCTGCAAAGATCGATTCAAAGGGGCCGTCAAGCTGTTTACGGACAAGCAAGCTTGGTCTGCAGTTGTGCGTGGTGCGGCGATTCGAGGTCTCAATGGCAACACTGTGCTATCCAGGAAAGCCAAAAGAGCTTACGGTATAGGTGTTCATCGTCCGTTCCGTGAGGGCATCGACCGTGAGGAAGATTCGTACCATTGTCCCGTTGGAGGAAAGAGAGCTATAGGGGCTGTGATGTGGTTCATAGTGGTGTAAGTACCAACTTTGGAGGTGTTGGTGCCATGCTAATCAAGCTCCAGAGGTAAAGAGATCACCCCCAACATGGAGATCGCGACTGCGCTCTACGACACGCTCGAAGAAGGCGTCGATGAGCTCCTGGAGTACGAGCTATTCAGCTGTGCTTTGGATACGCCTCCTGAGACATCAGATCATCCAAGTGAGTCGCCCACGCTCATGCCTCATTTCGAACTTCTGCTGATATCTCAGGTGTCGAATTCGAATGCTCCATGACGATCGACCTTTCGAAAGCAAACAAGAAGCAAAGAGGCGGCGAGGTTGTTCGAAATGGCCACAGGAAGGTTGGTGTCAAGATCGTTGTCAAGATGGGCATCGATAAGGGCACGCTTTCTGTAGAGGCCAAGAATAACAGAGCTGTCCTAGGTGTCGCTAAGCTCGACTACGGCAAGACTCATGCGCGGCAATATCGGCCACGAGCACCTGGTGCGCTCTGAGCTGTGCTTGGGTTGCGAGCCATTGCATTCAACTTCGGTTGGATAGGAACGACCTAGAATGGAGATAGAAAGTGCTTATACTGTAGGTGACAAAGATGGAAAGATTTGGGTGAGCTGGGCAGCAGCTCTGAGCACTCTTGGCAAACTTTAGGTTACGAAGCCTCAAGAACGCGAACGCCGACACCCTCCGGACAAACAAAGTGGCCGCTGCTGCACGCTTATCTTGGGCTAGCGACCGGCCGTTTTGTGTGTCCGGAGGGTGGCCGACAAGCGCGTTCTCAGCGCATACCATAGCTCAGGCCTCGTGCTTACCTTTACCTACAATGACACAAACTTCATGAACAATGAGACAGAGCAGCCCGTTGAGGCGACGAGCTCTGAAGAACCACGATCCTCCATAGCAGCTGTCGCCGCGAAGAGCGAACCTAAGGACATCCTCAATGGACTGATCCACGATCTCAACAACCTCATCCTGATAACCATATCAGCCGTCTACTACTTCGACTGCTTCTCGGTACTCTTCTTGCTGCGATTCCTGAGCCAGAACCAGAGCACGATCGGTGGCGTTCGGGTCGTGCTGACCAGCAACCTAGTCTGTATCTTGACACACGTCTTCCACACGCTACCGCAGCCCGCACCTCGTGAGTTCTGGAACCATGGCGGCGCGCTGGTCGACTTTGTTGGCGAGAAGCCTACCTCGAGGGCAAAGCTGATCATATTCGACCTTCTCATTGTCGTCTTACAGCTACTGCACCTTGCATTGTACTACAAGAAACCAACCCTCGACGGCTCAACCTCCGCCAAAACCCCAAAGCCAACCCAAGACCTAGAAGCAGAAGAGGAAGGAATATCACGAGCCGATCACCCGGCACAAGTCGAGACAGAGGAAGGCATAGAGATGCAGAGTCTACTACCGCAAGGCAACGAACAAGGAGCAAGAGAAGGCCAGAATTCGCAAGCAGACCAAACCACAATAATCCTCCGTAAGGCCGACTTCAAGGAAGTCTTTATCAACACAGCTCGCAACACCGACTCACAAGAATCGGCGGCAGCCGTGCGAAGGTTCGTGGACCGCTTTAATGCCGTACGGGCCCGCAGAGCGGCACTGCAGACCGCAGCCGCGAGCAATACAACAGGATCGTGAAGGATGAGCAGGGAGCATACCACCAGTTCTACCACGTACCGACCATATTCACACTCAGTCGGTACCCAGCATCTTAAAGCACGGTGGCTTGTAATTTCGCGAACGAGTCGATCATTCGGCGGACGCACTTGTGGCTGTTCTTGCGCCAGAGAATGGGCTGGGTCACTTCGCTCAGTACCATAGCCGCACCCACGTTCTCACCGATTACACTGAGAGCAGCTCAACTTGTCCGGAGCATAGATTCTGTACGTACCGACACGCCTGTATCATTGACCAGTCAGAATCGTGCCATACCATCCCCGAGCAGAGCACAAGCAGTCATATCAGTCTCGCCTCGCGTCCTGCCTCACGCATCAGTTCCGGCCTCGAAATCATGGGCGCCCCCGCAACACATATCGCGAAGAAGGTTTCAGCTGTGTGTTGTGGAAAGAGCATACACAAAATCCCCCTGCTAGGCTCTTCTCCCAAGCCTTCCACGCTGACTTGCAGCACGCAGAACGGATAGAAAGCCTTGGGCAGCGGCGGCGGCAAGAAGAGACTAAGGTAGAATGGCAATCAAGTGGTGGCATGAGTACTGGGTAGGGTACGGTACGGCCCAGAATAGATCATTATTCATGGTCAGGTTAAATGCTACCTCAGCGGTTCGGAACAAATAGTATAAGAAGTGATAAACACATATCATCCTGGCCTCTGGTTCCCATGCTGCTTCCCCGAGCTCATGGCCAGACATGCACTGTAAAAATGACAATTTCTGGAAACACCATCACACGTGGGATGCAAACTCATTCATTCCTCCTCGCTCCCACTCTCCTCCCCTCGTCCACCTCTCAGTCCACCACCACCCTTCTTCTGCACCAGTCCGACCCCACTTCCACCTCCACCTCCAGTCCCGCCATCATCATCCGCCTCCCCATCCTCACGATCACCAACCAACCCAGCATGCCTCCTCATCATCCTAATATCACTATCCAGATCCTGTATCTTCTTCGCAATCTTTTTCTTGAGGATCTGATTGCTCGTCCCCCTCAACTGCTCCTTCTGCCGTGCAATCTTGTCCTCCGCCTCCTTGATCTTGGCTAGCGTCTCGGCTTTCTCGTCACTTGCTTCCTGGTCGGCGTCACTGGCATCTGCATCGGCATCCTCGTCTTCGTCAGGGCCTTCGTCGTCGTCGTCGGGCCCGGCGGGTGTATCGGTTGAGAATGCGGAGATTTCGCCTGGCGCGGGGCTAGCTGCAGATGAGGATAGTGGATTCGCAGAGCCAGGTTGGAGCGACGTCGCTGCTGTCGTCGCTACAGTATCGGTGTCGGGCGCGTAATCTGCTTCTTCGACGCCTTGTTCGAATAGAGCTTCGAGCGCAGAGATCTCTTCGGGTCGGTATTGTTGCTCTGGTGTTTGGGCTACACCGTTCTGTTGCAGGAAATAGCCGTCTTCATCCTCTCCTTCTGCGTCCTCGTCGCTGTCGTATCCTTCTTCCGCGCTATACTCATCTTCTTCGGCGCGGGGGTCGTGATCTAGGACTTCGTAGGAGGTGTGCGAGGCTTTGCTGTCCGCTTCGAGGAGAGAATTGACTTTGCGCTCGATGGCCTCGATGTCGTCTAGGCGGGCGCGGGCGGTACGCTCGAAGCGGCGCTTGCGGACGTTGCGCATCGGAGCTGTGAGGCCGTGGGCGTACTGGTAGTTCTTTGGATCCACGTCTGGGGGAAGGGGGTATGTGCGCGCCTCTTCGTCGGTTTTGCAGGGGCCCAGGACGAGACACATCTGGCTGATGTCGACGGATTTGATAAAGTTCTTTTTGTCCCAGGATTTCATGCCTTCGGTGATTGTGGGAAGGTCGACGATGGTGAAGGCGTATTGCTTGCCTCGGACTTGTAGGATGCCGCGGCGGCCGTTCACATCGAGGACTCGCATGCGGATGTCTGCGCCCTTTTGTAGGATGGAGACGCCAACTGTGCCATTTGCTATGGCATCGCGGATGTAGTTGCAGTCGTCGCCTGGTAGCATGCGTAGGACGAAGGCCTCGAGGATTACTGGGTCGATTTCGCGGTCTTCCAGCTCAGAGTCGTATCCCACGCCTGTTGGTCGCTTTGGGATCTTGCCCTTGGTCTTGAGCTTGATACCTGGCGTGATTGCAGAGTTCTTCGCTGTTGACGGTCCTTGCTTGGTGATGAGTTTGAGCAATTGCGGTGCTTTCACCGTAGGTGCTGGGACGGGATCGGGGTCATCGCTGGGTGTTGCCCGCTTTCGCTTCTTGGAAGATCCGCCATCTTCGCCAGGCGTGCGGGAACGAGGCGCCGGTGCTGTCGGTGCAGGCTTGACTTTGCCGAAGCTGAGCTTGATTGAGGGGGTTCGCTGGGCCTGGGCATTCGGTGTCTGTGGCTGCGACTGTGGGTTGTTAGAAGGTGATGCTGCTGCTGCTGCTGATCCTGCTTGCGAGAAGCTCAGTTTGAGTTTGGGACGGGGTGGCGGCGGATCCATCGTGAACACTCATATATCTATGACAGCTGCGATCTCGCCATACGCCAGACAGAAGAAATAAAGCAAAAGGGAGTCGTACCTACCTTGTTGTTTGCATCATTTTGCTCGTCACCGTCGTCTGCTGGTTCGGCATGCGAGGCTGCGCTAATGGTGACAGGAGGCAGCCGTAGTACCTGCCCTCCGCCGTTCCAGTTGTTCGGAGATTTTGCATGTGACAACGCGACCTTACCGTTTGCTGGTTCTGTAGTCTTCTCCTTGAGATACTGTTGCGTGATAGTCTGTGCTTGCGTCCACAGCAATGTGTTGCTTTTGATCCATCTCAATGTTGCAGGATTAGCTTTTCTTAGAAGTCTTTGATATGCACTTCTGCCAAGCTTCAAAGTGATGAAGCTGGACGACTTAGCCGGTAATTGTGCGAGTGTCCATTGGCCCTCCTTCCTTTGAGCCTGCTTTTTGAGAGGCATTCTGTCAGCCTGCTTCCCCAGAATTCATATAGTTGCCGTTGCGCTGAATCACGATGACTGCTTCAGACCTCCACTCGGCGTTGCTACGACCAGCGGTATTGCAGGTCCTGAAAGCGATGGGATTCAGCCTGGCAAAGCCTGCTGTCGTCGAAACCTTGACAGATCTGACTGCCAGGTACCTTCTTTTGGTGGCTTCAGAGACTGCACAGCTCGCTCTCAACAATCACGGCGACAGTCAGCCCACCATACAAGATGTGCGTCTCGCCCTTGAAAAAGTGGGTGCTTTGAGACCACAAATGAGATCGACAGAAGAAGCTGCGAAAGGGCATGAGAAGATAGACGGTGTCCTCGTTCCTTTCGAAGACCTACGAGGAGTTCGAAACTTGGTCAAATGGGCAGAAGGACCAATTCATAAAGAAATTCGCAGAGTCGGTGGTCTGGATGGTGGCGAGGAGAACAACGTTGCAGACTTGGTTGCGGATATGGCTGAGAACGAGGATTATGTCACTGGTAAGATTTGCACCAGGAAGCTTCACTCTACCTTCACTTACTGACCTGTGCAGCAATCAAGAAAAAGCACAGCAAGACTGCAGAGGAGTCACGATATCAGGGCACTTTGCTCGGCAAAGACAGCGACCTACAGCCGGTTGCAATTGCAGGAGGTGCTGTGGACAGTTTGTCTCAATGGAATTCTCGCAGGTTGCGAGCGGCAGCGGCAGAGAGAGCCACTTCGAATTCCAGCGCCATCAGCAGTGCGCTTTCTACCCCCATCGATACGGAAACGCCTGAGCAAGGGTGAGATTGAAAGCTACTGTCGACTAACGCCTAACTTGCGAGCAACGTCCACTATATTTCGCATTTCCTGTACGAGACTTTGTCGATAGAGGTGCTCTCGAGCAACATCCGGAACCAAGCCCAAACCTCCATGTTCCACAATTGGACCTCGACCTCTATCCTTGAGCGTGTCAGAAACAAACTTCCTCGAGGTGCCGACCAGTACCAGAACCACATTGACGACCACAACCGTTCAGAAAGCATGACAACGGGAGCACGGTCAGCTAGCTACGATGCTGTGGCATCACACCATAATGCTATCATATGGCAGCATCCACCGACGGATTAGCATCAACATGCGCCCATCAGTACGAGTGCGACATGGATGGATCAAGCAACCTCCAACGACGCAAGCAAGTGTAGTCTGCGGAAACTTGGGATCAAGTTTCAGTATTGTTACCCCTAGAAGTCACATTCGATCGATCCGAACAAGCCAAGCAGAGGGCCTACGATGCTTGATCCCCGTACAAGAGCCAAAAGCGCACCATGAATGCACAGCGCAGAATGTGCAAGCAAAAATGCTCATTCGAGACCGCACCTGAAACGCACACCTACGCACTGAAGCCGTCAACCAGACTGTACGTCTCTGGTCTTCGCCTCTCCATTTGCCGAGCGGCGACGTACAGATCTGTCAACTGCACCGACGTGTCACGTTGCACGGCATCGCAATGCTTATCTCAACCCTTAGCTCTATTCTAAATCGATGACCACCGCTGCTATAACTAGCGCTAAGATCTGGCCTTTCAACAGAATCCCATGGTGAAGAAGCATGCCTTCAATTGATGTTTCTATCACTACGATCTTGGTAGTCGAGCACATTGCACGATCTAACTTCCATGTGACACAAGCGATCCGATCCGCTTTCTGACGACTCCTGAAATCACGGGCATCGTGACAGCTTGTGGAAATTACGCACACTATGTTGAACGGCAGTCACGGGCACTTACCCGACCTGACTCAGTATAGTCGTCGTAGGCGCGATGCCAGTGGCTGCATACCCATGCAAATTCGAGCCTGCGATTTGAACCTTCATTCCTCTTTTCCCTCCCTGGCGTGTTCTAACAATGCCGCAGCCTGTCAAGTATGTCAATACTGCTTCAGATCTTGTTCGAGCGTCTTCAAACAACAATCAAATCCATAATTAATGCCCAACGTGGCATTCTTGCGCATGTGCAGTCCAAGGCAAAACGCCCGTCATGGAGCTACTTAGTCACGTTATCCACACTTCAATGGCAGCATGCATCGCTTTCCGCTAGCATCTGTTCATTTGCCACGTCCATCGAGCACCCTTGACTTCAGACAAAGAACCTTTGGAATCCATCCGCAGCTCATCCCGTCCTAATGCATTACACCGTAAGCTGAGCCGACCATGTAACCCTACCTTGAAGGCTTGTATACTCATTTCACCCCGTTGGACAGGATGACCGCATGGCCACATGGCAAGGATGGTCTGCTCGAGCTTCCCCCATGTCAAAGCGAGGGCGCTCACGGCCACGATGAAGAATACGAGCTTCCAGTACAAAAGGTCACTTCCTTCGTCCTCCGACACAAGTTCCCTCCTCCGTCCTGTACATCATTAGGTAGGTAAGTTGTCGACAAGTCATTCGTTCTGTTGTTCCTCAACATGCTCGTTCACTCAACAAAGTCTCTCATTTGGGCTCTCAGCCTTACAAATCTTGTTCATTGTCTACCAGGTAAGTCATGCCCTACCACAGCACCAGATACCAGTCGTCGAGCAATGGGCTGCAAGACCCCAGCTACCCTGTCCCCCAAGCCTTCAACACGCTGACAATGTCAAGGTCGTCCGGTCCTGGCAGCTCGTCAGTGCTCTGGCAGCGCTGACAGTCTGTACGGCTCACCATGCAGTGCCGATATCTCTAGCATTACTGCGGCTCCAGCTCCTCGACCCTCTTTCAACCCCAAGAATGACATAATCTCAGTAACCTGCGATTCAGAGGCTTGCTCGATCTTTGACGTTAGCGCCTCGCTAGTGACAGTGGTTCCTGCAAGTGCACTTACAGCAGCGCCATTGTCAAGCATATCTTCTACCTGCCTCGGAACTGGTTGTCCTTCGTCCGTCCCTCTCGTGACCAGCGGGACCAGCGGGCTCAGCGGGACCGGTTTCGGTCCAGAACCATCATCGACCTCAAGAGGTCCCTTTGCCAACAGCACGGACGGCTCGCTCACCTCGGGGCCAACAGGTACTGGAACAGGGAGAGTCTCTGGCACAGGTATCTCATCCGTCGAAGCCAACAGCACTACCATCATTTACAGCACCATCACACGCTCAGTGATCACATTCACTGATTCTCCACACTGGTCAGTTTGGACAACCGGACCTGGTGCTACTGGCACCGGTCCATCATCCGGCTTTCCAGCATCACCCACAACGAGCGGACCCTTCTCAAACACAACATCGCCATCGCCCATTGTAACGTTGATGAGTTCGACGTTCGTCACGGCCGGTCAGACCTTCACTACTCGGGTCTCTGTTGCATCTCAGTCGTACGTGTCGACGGCTACATATATCTTCTCTGGGACCACAATCGAGATTCCCATACCAGACTCATACACCAGTACCTTGCCCGACGCCGGCCCGTCAGCCACAACGTCACCAACTCAGACTACAGCAGCATCAACCACCCCAGTGTCACAAGGCAGCGGTATTACCGAGATTAGCACCAGCACATGCAGAACCACAACCGAATTTGCCTCCACTGGTACTGGCGTAACCGCCGCAGTGGCCCGTTCCACCCTGATCTGCTGGGGCATCGAATGCGTCGACAACGTCTGCCACGACTTCATAGAGCGAACACCATTGACCGCCGACGCCGTGGCTACCTCGGCTGGCCCATTCACCAACAGCACCGCCCCCACCGCAGTATCGGCCTCACCAACCAGCACCAGCCTCATCTACGCCACAGACGACACAGACCCAGCACAACCAACAGACCGCCCATCATCAGTCTGGCCCTCTAGCAACAGCACCAGAAACCCAGATGCTTACACCGAAACCGCCACAGGCGCAAGTACGATCACACCAACAGCAGCCCAAGTGCTGACCACGGACGTTGCAGCAGAAGCATTCTACACATTCACAGCCACTGATTCAGCAGGAAACGCATTCACCACAACATACAGCGGTGAGCTCCCTGCATCGTGGATCGATGCACCGTCTGATAGCTCCACTCTCGTCTCTGAGCTGTCGAGTGTGTCTGTGGCTGCTACTGCTACTACGAGTCGAGTTGAGACGTCGGATTCCGTCGGCGCTGCGACTTCGACGTTTGCTTGGGCGGCTTGGTCGTTGACGGTGAGTGCAAGCACAACACCGATATCGGCATCAGCGTCGGCATCCGCATCGAGTACGTCGCTTAGCACGGTTGACGACGATACCGTTGCTGCTCAATCGGCGCCTGCTGCTGAGATGAGGGTGGGTCTCGATGCTACGGTAATCCATGGTGGGGAGAGTCAGCGGAAGAGAGCTGGAATCAAGGCTGTGCGCGCCGAGAAGCGAAGCACGAAGAACGTGAAGGACTTCGGACTTGATAGGATAGCGGCTGAGATGAAGAGGATGGAGATGGATGAGGTCGATCCCGACTATTAAGGTAATGGGGATGTGAACGATGCCGAATGCGAAGGAATTCGCTGCTATTTGTGGCGTTGAGAAGTCTAGGTGGCAGCGTAGTGTTGGAGATATTTGAGGAGGTTATGCGGAGCGTAGTGATGTGCCCCAACGAGGTGTGGTGATGTGAGAAGCGATGGTGGTACCTTCTTGTCCTGTTCGACAGCTACATTAACTTCTATACCTGGGACTTCGGGCTGAGTTGCCCGTAATGATTGATGATTAGTGTTACACTTGCTCAACGCCGAAGTGTTCTTTACTCGTTCATCATCCTCTGACCCTGCAAATCGGCCCCCTTTTCTTCGAAGCTGTCTTACAAATCGTGTTATTCGTCACGACATTTAGCGAGCCTGTGCTAATCAGCGTCCTTTCCACAGGTCTTATCCAAGTAGTCTTGATAGAGCTAGTAAATTAGAAGCGCTACTTCTTGGGCTCCGATGGTTGCAGCTTGACAAGGTTAGGCTGTTCTTCTTCCGGTCTACCTATCCCCGGGCTATGGCTCTCTAGCCATGACGTCCTAGAACGACGTCGTACTTTATTTATACGACGTGATGTGATGTTCAAGGGGGGCCGTTCGCAGCATTTGTCAATCTCTAGCCTAGTGAGACGGACACAGCTCTTGGTTCGCCGTGGGTCGGTCACCATGATTTCGGTGAGCGATTATGCTACCGCCGGCGATACCTTGCAATGTTTGGCCGGCTAGGAGGAGGGTGAAGTTCTGTGCAATGGCGGCCAACATGACGCCGGCGGAAAAGAACGTGATTGCGAACATGATCATGTGGATACGCTCGGACACATGAGAGAGCTGCGCGAAGCTGGGCTGGGCTGGAAGACCGTACTGCTGGGAGGAAGGATGTGCCCGACCAGAATGCTTCGAGCGCGGAGCCTTTAAGAGCTTGTGCGACGATTGGGAGAGCTACGGAAAGAGAGGTCCCATCGAGGGCTACGATGAGTGTGAGGATTGCTAGAGCGACGAAAGTGAGGTAGAAGCGCCGGGTGGGCTTGAATTTGGGAACGGCATCTTCCTGGATTGATTTCATGGATGAGTCGCTTGATGATACTGGTTGCTCCATAGCTTGTTCAGCCTGGTGGTCTGTTCGTTGTATAGACATCGAGGCAGGGCTTCGAAGAAGGGCTGGAGAACTAGTGGACAAACTGCTGTCTGCTTGTACTGTGCTGTGTGAGGTTGTGATGACTGTTAGCACCCTGAAGCACGTATGTCTTCCTATATCGGATAGTATGAATACGTCCATTCTGTCATTCGCATGCCACTTTGTTAGACGGTAGCTGCACGGCTAGGAAGGTGCACACTTCATCCGTTTGCTAGGAGGTAAGATTTTATGCCGTGCCTTTGGTGCGACCATAACGGCTGCAACGAGGCAAAGTCTACCTCACACCAACAACAGATTAATCAACAAGTGAGTATCCATCCTTCGGGACGATAGCATGAACTGACGTCGGAGCATCTTCAAGCCTTCATGGCCTCCGACAGCGAATTGAATATAGCGAAATTGAGTAGAGCACATGTTAGCCAACTTGGCAACTGGCCCTCAGTCACACTGATGCCTTCCGCAACCCAAAAGACGACAAAAACCTCAGCCTACTTTGCATCAGTGAGCAAGTAACAACTTCCATCTCACTCGTGTATTTCGGCACAGGAATACAGGTCGAAGTCTTGGCGCTCCCTATACGATCGTATCACTGTACCTTCTGGAATTAGCTATTTCAGGCGCTTTGCAAAGGACGTCGGTAGATCCTGCTGATTCTGCTGCCATATTGCGTGGCACACTCCGGGTCCGGTCCATGATAGTGGTGTATACCATTGCGTCGAGTTAAAGCTATGCGACGATGCAGACGGAATGTCAGAAGCTCGGAGCTCAAGCGGCAGGCAGAAGATGTCGCGACGGAATTCAACAACGCTGCAATGATTGACCGGTTCTGCTGCTCATGAGTGCCTGAGGATCTCGGGTCAAGCGGCAACTCTGCCGAGGCCAACTAAGGAGTTATGCAGGAAGCTTCAACCTTCGTTGTCATCACGACCACTGATTTGCTGCCGCATGCATCGACACGTCCCACACTATTGATCGACAATCTGAGTGTAGGTCTTCCTCATACAGCTGTAGAGTCATGTTTGTCCAAGATTGCACGCACAGCTCACTATGGCCTCGTTTGGCAATGTTTACATGAATGGGACAAGTCACACATATGATGATGCCACGAGTGACGAAGAGTCCGTGATTCACAGAATTGCTCAAATCAACCAGAGACGACGAGTAACCTTCCCAAATAAAAGGACTATCGAAAGGAGGAAGCCACGAAGGTGAGCTGAAGATATGGCAGCTACTGTCAAATATTGATGGATCGTAGATGGCCTCTTGTCTTTCGCTTTATCAAGGGTGCAATTCATACTCATATCGCCATACCCGTTGTCCTTCATGCACTGTTCACCACTATAATCGTCTGTCTCGACCTATACGTCGATGTTCGCGCAACTCTACCTCCTGCGATCGTAAGTCTGAGAAGAGAGCTGGTTTGCCATTGCTGACACTACCTAGGTGCCGTCGTTATCGATAGTCGTTGGCCTGATGTTGGTCTTTCGTAATCAGACATCCTACGCCAGATTCTGGGATGGCCGTAACAACCTGACGACAATAATCACAGCCACGCGCAACCTTACTCGCTCGTTCTTGTGCACCTCCTACAAAGCTGGGGAAGACGCCACAGAAACAGAACGAGCAGACATCGAGCGGACAGTGCGAGTCTTGATGGCCATTCCGAGCTCAGTCAAGAACTCCCTGCGCGCTGAATGGGGCGCAGCATGGGCACCCATCACCAAGCAAGACGTCAACAGGGTGTCAGGCGCCATCACCCCAAGACTGAATCCAGACTATGCGCAACTCCTACCCCTCGGACTTAAGGGACACGAAGAGGAAGGTCTTGCTCTGCCCATCGAGCTAACCGCGCTGGTAGAAGGCTTCGTCAAACGAGGTCATGACAGAGGATGGTTCCACGCTCCGGGCTCCAGCCAGCTGACCGTCCAACTGAACACCCTCGTCGACGCATACGGCAGGATGGAAACAATCCGATACACATCCTACCCCGTCGCCATCATGATCCACCAGCGGCAAGTGTTAGCACTCTTCGGTGCGATTCTCCCACTCGCAATTGTTGAAGAGAGCCATTGGTGGTCTATCCCCATCGTGGCGCTCGTCATGTTCACCCTGTACGGCATTGAGGCGATAGCATGTCAGCTGGAGGATCCGTTCGGGTATGACAGGAATGATATCAAGATGGATGCTATAGTCGAGGATGCCAGGACTGAAATTAGTGTTATGCTTAGCGAGTGGAGGAGTTGTAATCAGGGACCTATCAAGAAGCAGATGTTCATGGAGGAGATATGAGGCCAACGTAGTTCTGGAACATCACCACGCAATGTCCGAGGTCTTTGTTCGTCCACACCGTTGACGGTTACTATGACGTCCTGGTCGAAATGCCGGGAAGACTTCGGGGCCGTCGGAAGCAGCACTGATCGTGAAGCATATTGTATGACACCTCAACCATAACGCTACGCTTGTCGACCACCCCTGCCACTACCGACTGGTCTCTCTAACATGCTGATACGTGACCAGGACCCTCTTCAGCTCCCCAACGCCACCATCACCATCACCAACACCAACACCACACCCCGCTTCAATCTCCTCCATCCGTTGATATCTCCCACCCTCCAACGCAGCCGCACCCGACACACCTGCCATACAATACATATGCGTCGCAGCCAACACAGCAACCACCCCAACCACGAACAACGGCGTAAGATCGAACTCCCAAAACACCGCCGTCGCAACCGTCGACACAATCACCGAAATCGATGTGGCGAAGCCCTTGAGGATATTGTCCGTGTATGTGATCACGAGGGCGACGGTCAAGCCCCCAATCGCCTGCAGGACGATGACGGCCCAGACTGTACGGTTGTAGCCGTGCCAGAAGCCGTGTGTGGAGATCTGGTCTTTGTCGATGATGAGGACGCTTAAGGCTGCGAAGACGAGGCTGGTGAGGCAGAGGTGGAGGTTGCGGTGCCAGAAGGCGAGGATGTTTGTCTGGCGGGCTTCGGTTCCGGTAGTGGTAGTTTGTTGTGTTTGTGTCTGTGTCTTTTTGAGGATGGACTCGGTGTATACGCCGGCGAATCCCGAGATGAGACATGCCATGCTGACGGCTGCTATGCCGCGGGCGTGGTCCTGGTGGCGATGTGACAGGGCTTGTTGTGTTGTGGCTGTTGCGGGCACTGAGGCGCACGCGACGCCGGCGGCGAGGAGTATGATGCTGGAGCTTTGTGTTGTTGAGAGCTTTTTGCCGAGGAAGATGACCGCGCAGATGGCTGTGGTGAGGATCTTGCCTTGGTATGCGACTTGGAATGTGGCTGCGTCGAGGTTTGAGACAGCGACGAATTGGAGGTTGTTCTGGATTGTGTAGAGTATTGATGGGACCAGCAGCGATAGGACGGACGACACCCGCTGGATACTGAGAATACCGTGGTATGGCTGATCCTTCTGTGGCGATAGTGGAAAGCGTACGGGGTCGCCAAGAGGGGATGCAGGGCCTTGCTCGTGATTGCGTTCGTAATGCTTCGTGTATAGCACGCCCATCAGGCTGATGAGGCATTTGAGAGCTTCGGAGAGCAGGACTGCAGTTGATGTATGGTATCTCGGGCCCGATGATGTTCTCGAATATCGCATGGTAAGGACGAGTGCCGAGTTTTGTATTGCGAGGAAAGTGAGACAGCCATATCGGAAGATATTGCCTTTGCTCAGAGTCGATATAGCCGTGATGGGGCGTCTGCCAAACATGAGCAGCATGCAATGATGCCTGGTTGGTGACTGTAGTGCAATCACTGGACTATAGGTTCGAGTTAGAGCGAGCAAAACGCCACAAGCTGTCGAACGGTCATTTATGCCAAGTAGGGCAGGCATGTATTCGATGCCCTACCTCCGCGTGCTAAAGCGTTCGAATGTGCCTGTGATAAGACATGCATAACGATCGACACCCTTGAATGGTTGCTTGTGAGTATCTCTTGGCATGGCACGCAAGGGGTTTCTGGCACTGTGGTCCGTGTACAGGGCTACAGGAAGAAAAAGCCAGCTCGTGCTGCATCTTACCTGTGCATATCCTGCCGTGTCCTACGTCGAGGCCGACAGCAGAGATGTCCGAGAAAGCATCGTCGTTGTTCTCTAGAGCCTACTCTAGACGGAGGTTTCGCTTCCGTCTCACTGTCCTTCGACTCCTCTTGGGAGTAGTACTCACTGTGGTCTTCCTGTCTGCAGGTTGGTGGCGGTATCCGGAGTATGGACCAGAACTTCCCATCTGGGTCGAGCATCCGGAGTTGATCGAAATGCCAGAGTTCTTGGAGCCTCTAGGACTGTTCCAGAAACCGCCAGAACTTCCAGCCCGCTTTGAGGCCTTCAACAGGTACAAGGATCTATTGTGCACGAGTCAGCAGTATAATGAGCTCCTGCTCACCGAGCTTGCCGCAGAGGCCCCAAAAAATGCCACTTCCGGAAGCGGTGCATCTGCGCCTGCCTTTCTTCCAATGGAAGACGCGGAGCCCCTGTGCGCAGACAATGACCTGAAAGTCTACCCAGCTCGAGATCGCCACAGGAAGATATACGACCTCTTCCTCGTTGGGACAGAGCTCGACTGGACAGAAATCAGACTTCATGAGCTAGCGCCACACGTCGATTATTTCGTTATCGTCGAGGCTGAGAGGTCCTTCACAAACAAAACGAAGCCCTTATACTTCAAGAAGAACTGGAAACACTTCTCCAAGTTTGAGTCGAAGATCATATACCACGTCCTTAACGACGACGCTGTCATCGATTCGAGCAATCCTTGGGTCCACGAGCGCTACCAGCGAAATGCCTTGATGACTCAGGTTTTCCCCAGCCTCTTGGGCGACAAGGCACCCAACCATGGAGACGTCATCATGGTGTCGGATGTCGACGAGATCCCACGCCCCGAAACACTCGTAAAGCTGCGGAACTGCGACATACCTGAATTAACCGGCATGAGAAGCCAGTTCTTTCTCTATTCCTTCCAATGGCAGGCCACAGAAGGCGAATGGGGTCACCCACAGGCCACAATATGGCAAGGCGAACGGACGATTTTACCAGAGGCTCTCAGAATGAGCTGGGTCCATATGGAGCATTCTTTTGGGAACGCATCGTGGCATTGCACGACGTGTTTCCAAACTATTGCTGAACTAATTACCAAGATTGAGTTTTTCAGCCACCAAGAGCTCAACAAGCCAGAATTCAGGGATCCTGATAGTATTGTAAGGCGTGTGAGGAGTGGCATCGATGTCTTTGAGCGTGAAGATACGTACGAAAAGCTTCCTAACAATCAACTCGATGTCCCAGGATATCTGAAGCAGCATCCGGAGCGATTCTCATACTTGCTTGATCGAGATCCCCCTAATGCCAATTTTCGCGACTATTACGATGGCGAGATACGACAGGTTCAAGGGGTCATTGTCCCGGAATGAGCTCGAATGCTAAGGGTGAAAGGATGATTTCTGCAGAGGGAGGTAGATTTGATAGCAGATTGGAACCCGACTGTCATCACATGAGATCAGCATTCGTGCAAGCTGCATAGACTCGTACTGCCTAGACGCGGTCTCGCACGGCATTCGATTGCGGCCTCAGCATTCTCAGGTTGGCAGTGATCACTTGGGAGGAGATTGGCTTCACGTAGAGAACCTGCATCGGTTGTATACCGGCACGTTCGACCACGAAATAGGAAGGAGAAGATCAAGTCGTATATCGAAACCATGAGTTGCTGCATCCCTCCTGTACTCGTGTTTGGCGGGGGTCGAGTTCGCAGTAACGTGTTCAAATCTAAGAGACGCCCTGCTTTGCAACTGGACACGTGCGAGAAATTGGGGTCCTGGCCCCTGAGTCGAGATGCGCCATCAAGGGTGGGTTTGCTCTCAGTGATGTGCGTCCCAACCACGCAATTGCGGCGTAGTGGAGGGATGCATTTCCGCTGCTCGGGGCGAAGGAAATGCACAGCCGGCTTGTAGGAGACACCTGATTCGATAGAAACGAAGATCTCAATCATTCTTCAAGCGAGAAATATGTTCTCAAGCGTGCAGCGGAAAAGGAGGCCGGGCTGAATGGAAGGTTAGATCGCACGATCAGGTAGGGTCGATCAACTGCAGCTGATTGCGGTTGTGGCTGCGCAGGGTATAAGCGCGTTCGAAGTGGGAGTCATCAGGCGTCTAGACTTTGTAGTGGAATTGGTCTCACCCGTTGTCGACCAAACAGCAAAGGTGTGAGAAGTAAATGAATGTGGAAGCATTCGACATTAATTGTCAAGCCATACGTGTGACGGAGTTGAACATTCGTGGACAGGCTATTCGGGGTGCGGACTGATGTTTGCTGGTCCTGAAGCGCGCCCTGATCACTAAGTCCCTTCGGAGCCGCGCCACGTGTACCTATGAGGCCCTGGAATTTTTGGCTGGGCGAAGCTTATTCTGCACGTCAGTACACGCTCAATATTTAGACTCCGGCCAGCCTGAAATTCTAGGGTCTGAGGGTACATGAAAAGCAATGGCATGCATCCTGCCTGACCTCTACAGATGTCTACGAAGTGTGGTGTAACAGTGCTGTCTTGTAGTGTATGCGCGAATACTCTTGAGAAGTGAACCTAACATTTCAGAGCACGCGTTGATGGATGGGTTCGAGGGTACAAGTACTCTGGAGATGTGGAATGAGATCATTGATAGCGGCCCCATTCTGGACTCTGAACTCTCGATTTGGAACGTCCAACTGGAGTGGAGTGGAGAAAAGTCAAAGCGATTGTCCCTAAGGCCCACGGCCCCAGCCTGCAACTCGCCATTTGTTCTGCGCTCCCGTTCATGGCTGCCAGTGCCTGATTTCATGCTCATGTTCTTACCGGCACTTGACTTCCCACCAACGCGCATCCCAACTTCGTAGGGCGAATACTGTGACGGGGACAGAGACAGAGACAGAGGCAGAGAGACATCGACGCTGTACAACCTCAACCTTGGACCATCAGTACGCGCCTCAAGCTGAGCATCGGGCTGCAAAGCATGCGCAGACCTGACCATACGGCCTGACCCAAGTCAAACACTGTCGCTACCCTGAGAACACCCATGTCGCCCGAGCAGTCGAAGTGAGCGAGACGCCCTTCCTCACTTGCTAGCACAGAATGGTACATGTCGACGGCGATGGAGCACCGACCGTCCATGGCCTGTCGGGAGGTTCATCGGTAGAAACCGTGCAGCAAGTGCAGCAGGAGAGGTCACCACCAATGAAACGCACACCCTCCCGCAGACAACCTCCGCAGACACAGGCACAGGATAGCCCGAAATCCGAACCCTTATTACATCCTCCCTCCTCGGTAGACCATGGCCATAGAAGGACTGGCTCCGGCAACAGTATGCATCTCAACTTGCCCCACGCTCCGGGGGCTGCCGAGACTGCCTTGACTGCCCTCCAATTCCTTCCGACCCCTCTCATCGTCCTCAACTCCCTGAAGATGATTGTGTTCACGAATGAGGCTATGGGGAGATTGCTGGGGCTATATGACAATACAGACGTGTCTCACGATTCCCTAATTCGTGGTCTGAAGGGCCAGTCCTTGTCGCAGATTGGCATCGATATGGTTTCTGACGGCGTCCCGGTCTGGGTCAGTTGGGATAAATTTCTGGACAATCTTGCCTCTGGTCTCTCTGCAAGCCCTCCCACCACTTCCCCCGACCATTCTGACCCACATCGAGGTGGGGAGGTGACCCCCACGGGCGAGCCAAACGGACAACACCACGATTCAATCGACAGGGGCCGCTCGTCTATGGGAGAGCGTGCCCCTATACAAGACACTGTCGTCGAGGTCGCCGTGTCCTCTTCGCCTCAAAAACAGGCAACACCTCCGTATAATCGATCGCATCGTCAAACGAAGACCAGGAGTACGGGTATCCATGCCACATGCAGTATGATCATCACCATCTGGAACATGGACGGCCAGAGGTTCTTTACCCTGACCTTCACCGCAAGTAGCTCTCACAATCACACGAAACACAAGCACCACACAATGGACAACGGGCCGCAACGAGCCACCTCAACCGCCTCGGGCAAGTCGAATCAATCCAGTCACTCACAAGGCACTCCTGCTTCCTCAAATGCCAGCTCCGCAGTAAATTCGCCCTCCGAAGGCTCCAGGGCATTCCCACCGATTGGTGCTCCATCGAGGTGTGTCAGCGCAAACACCTTTACCGATTTTCAGAAGGTGACGCGCATGAAAGATGCAACGCTAAATGCTATGCATATCCCTGTAATAGCTATGTGGAGGGACGAGAGCGTGGTCTTCCCTAACCCAGCCGCACGCAGGCTCTTGGCTGTAACTGCTGATCCTACAACGGATGACAGTTACGACTTCATGTCTCGCTTCAACCCTTGGACCGCTGACTTTAGCCGGGAACTGCGTGAGGACGAGAATCCGATTATCAAGCTCTGCAGAACACAGCAGCCCTTCGCTAGCTGGCAGATCGGCTTGATCAATGCAGGCACGGGGAAGAGATCTACTTACGACGTTAGTGGCTATCCGGTGTTCGATGACAAGACGAACGAGTTCTTTGCCGGTCTGGTGGCGTTCAAGGATGTCACGCAATTTACCGAGAAGATCGCCAGTCAGTCGGCGGAGAATGAGCGCCAATTCCAGCTCATATGCGACACAATGCCGCAGATGCTATGGACGACGCGGCCGGATGGGTTTCATGACTACTTTTCCCAGAGATGGTATGACTATACAGGTCTGACGCCAGAGGAATGTCGTGGCACGAATTGGGTCCTCCCTTTCCATCCGGACGATCTTGTGGCTGCTGGCCAAAGGTGGATGCATTCGCTCGCAACCGGCGATGAGTACCTGGTAGAGTATCGATGTCGTAGCAAAGATGGCATATGGCGTTGGATGTTGGGTAGAGCACTTCCTCTGAGAGACGATACTGGTAAGATCATCAAATGGTTTGGCACGTGTACCGACATCCAGGATCTTGTCGATGCCCGGGAGATGAGCCAGCGAGGAAGACAGCAACTCCTCGATGTGTTGAACCATGCCCAGATGACCATGTGGATTATTGACCGGGCCGGTGTTCTGACATTCTTCGAAGGCTCGGATAGCGATACGTTCAATTCAGAAAGACAAACATTCGAGACATCGAACTTGGTTGGTAAGCGAGCTGCCGAGGCTTTTAAGGACCAGATCGATACAACACGCTTTGATCATGTGCTGGATCGGGTGCTCTCCGGTAAGTCGCCGCTCGAAATAGTCGAAGTGCAGAACAACGATCGGCGATGGTTTAGAGTACGGCTCATGCCTCAACGTGGCCGGTCTGCACCGAGCGATCTTCTTCACCAGGACGAGATCATTGGGATCATCGGTACAAGTATGGAAGTCACTCAGATGAAAGAGCAGGAGCAGGAAAATGTGAGGCTGATAGCCCAAGAGACAGCTGCCAAGGAGGCAAGCAAGATGAAGAGCAGTTTTCTGGCCAACATGTCCCACGAGATCCGGACACCAATCGCTGGAGTGCTAGGGATGTCGGAGCTCCTCATGGATACCGATCTCGATCAAGAGCAGAGCGAATTTGCACAGAACATACAAAGATCTGCAAATTCACTACTGACTGTCATCAATGACATCTTAGATTTCTCCAAGATCGAATCGGGTCGGTTGGATATTGAAGAGGTGCAATTTAACATCACAGTCGTGCTTAGAGATGTCGCAAAAATGCTTTCCTATGCTGCAGCAAGGAAAAAGTTGGAATTCTCGAGCGACTTACAACTAGGCGACGCGGAAGAGCTGCCACTACTGGGGGACCCTGGCCGCATCAGACAGATCCTGACGAACCTACTAACAAACAGCATCAAATTTACGTCTGAAGGATACGTAAAATTGGCAGCTACGATAGTCGAGAACACGGCAGACACAATTGTCGTGAAATTTACCGTCGAAGACACTGGCATAGGTATCGAAGAGGAAGTCAAGAAACGCTTGTTCAAACCCTTTAGCCAGGCTGACTCAAGTACGGCCAGAAGATTTGGCGGGACTGGTCTCGGTCTAACCATTTCAAAGAATCTAGTCGACTTGATGCGCGGACAGATTTGGCTAGAATCTAAGCTTGATCAAGGTACTACTGCGACCTTCAGAATACCGTTCAAGAAACCAGAATTCACGAACAGCGCTCAAGCTCCGCTCGTGGAGGTCGGAGCTTTGCCAGATCGAATGCACTCTGAATTATCTCTGTCTGCGGACAATCCAGGGACCGACGCCAAGGGTCGTCAGATCTCACCTCCTCAACCACATTCTCCTCACAGCAACGCGAGCGTGAGAGCGTCGAAAGGAGACAAGTCTATGACTGACACCACACGCAATAACTTCCACATGCTCGTGGTCGAAGACAATCCCGTGAACCAACAAATTGCCCTCAAGTTCATCAAGGGCCTCAGATTCACGGCTAGTGCAGTATGGAACGGCAAAGAAGCCCTACAATATTTGTTGAAAGCCACTGATTCCAGTTTGCCGGCCGAAGAGAAAGCCAACTATCCTGTACCATGCATAATTCTGATGGACTGCCAAATGCCGGTCCTTGATGGGTACCACGCGACTCATGTGTTGCGACATCATGCACCATACAAGGATGTTGAAGCTATTCAGCGAATTCCTATAATAGCAATGACAGCGTCAGCTATTCAAGGGGACAGAGAAAAGTGCGAGAAGGCCGGTATGGATGATTACTTAAGCAAGCCTGTCAAGCGAACAGTCCTCGAGAGAATGATCGTCAAATGGATTGCACGAGACGTCAAATCGCCCGAGGACCCGAAACAGCACAATACGGCGATGCCTGCGCTCTCAAGGAGTGGGACTGAACACAGCAGCAACTGCGCAGATATTGACAGCATCGCGCACGAGATACTTGGCGAAAGGTCCAATGTAGCACCGCTTCCCCTGCCAGACCATATGCGTCCAACACCATTTGCACATCAACCAACGATAGCTGCCACGAACCAGAAGCGAAGGTCAAGCCTGTCAAACAGAATTCTTGCTAGCGAGATACCAGGTGCAGGCACTGAAGCTGAAAGAGATGCTCGCAGGGCTGCGAATGAGGAAAAGGCTGCAGAACTCAGGAATTTGAAGCTCATCGCAGCCACAGAATCCGAAGCTCAAATGTTCGATACGGTGCCTCACGCAAGCGCTCTGAACAACCTGAATAGCGGCTTATCAGACCCGACAAGTCCAATGCCACGAAGCTACCCTGCTCAAGGTAACAGCGAGTCGACCAACGGCGTGATGGCATTGACAGAAGAGAACGTGGAGAAACTCAACATGACAAGTACCAGTCCAGGCGCGCCGTTACACAAAACCAACGGCCAGGAAGATTACTTCACTCAACATATGATAGATGAGAGTACAGAGCACAAACCGATGGTGCCTGTCATGGACATACCTGGTCCGCCCCCGGACGTTGTGAGTCCGGAGAGAAGCACCCGAACGATGGTGGCCAGGAATACACCTCACATCAGCTTCTCCACTGCAGCAACAGCGGCTTCAACGAATGTGTCCGGCGACAAGACCAAGGCATCGTCACCGACACTGAGACGCATGCAGTCGGATTCGAACAGTCCTTCGAGATCTGCGATGTCTTTGAAGGTCAAGGGTCGATCGTCAAGTGACTGGTCGAGTAGCAATGTTACCGTCAAGCAGGAAAACCTGAACAGGAAAGAACAAGCAACGAAAGCGGAGAGATCGGATGAGACCCAGAACCACAAAAGATGAAATTTGAATTGATAGACTTCCAGTCTGACTTTGTGACCAACTCTATCGGCGGAGGTAGATCATACTGCTCGTCTGGGCGTACCTGGGCGCCCTCTTTTGAAAGACGAGACCACTGGCCGGGTCAGGGATGACACGACATCGGCAGGCAACGGCGCACCGGCGCTATTCGAGTATCTTATCAGTTCAGCACTTCTTCAATTATTTGCATTTGAGCGGCGCTTAACTCCCCATGTGGCATGACGGTAATGATGAAGGATACACAGACCGAAAGGACAAAACAAATAGCACGCACGATCCTCGGACGAGTTTGTCTTCCAGGCTGACGATGTCCAGCGATCTGAGATCGCCGGAAGTACCGTGGGAGGGGCGCAGTACTAACTTAGTGAGTGCCTGAGGTGTTATATGCAGAGACAGAACAGACATCTTTGGAGACGGCTGCAGGCTGAGACGGGACTTGGGCTTGAACGTTCCAGCCTACTTACTAGCCAGTAGACAAAGACAGTTATGGATACAGTTACCTTACTCTAAGGTCCTTCCCTCCTTGTATAGCCTGGTCTCGTCGTACCCTACGTGCTCTCGCAATGCAATCAATCAAAGAATCGATGGACCATGAACACTAACACTGCACAGACTGTAGATGAGCTTAGCTTAGCTTAGCTTAGCTTGCCCCAAGTTGTTGACCATTCCCACCCCGTTGCATTGACGGCAGCCAGAGCAGAGCCAGAGCCAGATGCGAGAAAAAAGTCGATTCGACGGGCAAGTAAATCCCTCACTTAGAGGCGCTATTTACTGTAAGCTTGGGTAGGAGGAGATGTCCCTACTGTAATTACAGTAGTCGTGAACCACGAACGTCACAGTAGCCGAAATCGAGCGCTAGCTTCGATACTAATTAGGTATTTACAGCACTGCACTGGCAACTGAACTGCTTTATGGTCTACCCGACGGACGGTTCTGGCGAAGAAGTAAGTAAGTAGGTAGGCAGGCAGGCTTTGACGTTCGGTTTCGTTTCGATTTCGTCCGTGCTCACCCGCGGCTTGACCTATCCTGCAGCGCCACTGCACGGTGCGACCTGGCCGCCAGTACCGCACCGTTCTGTCGGCTAGAGCTGGTCGGGCTCTGCGTTGTATCGGTGTGCTACGGATGGGGGAAAGGGGTATAAGAATCGGATGTATATGGTAGGTATTGTTGAGGAGCGAGCGGACTGAGACGGGTGGACGTGGAGGCTGAGCTGATACTGCGTTGACTGCGCGGTTGAATGACGGGAATCACTGCAATTGATGGATGCCGGGCACAGTGCGTGGGATGGAATGGGGCTTTGGCTTTGAGCGAACGGAGTGATAGACACTAACTTACTACATTCAGGACGTCTGACGCGACGTGCAGGGACAAAACATGCACGTACACGTCGAAGGAGAAGGAGAAAAGAGAAGAAAAGTCTATCACATTTCAATCATCACCATACTACACCTCCACACCACACCCCCTTGGTTGAGTGCTATAACTCATCCTTCAGCTCCGCTCTCACCCCCTGCGGGACCGGCCTCCCACTATCTCTCCCCAAATCCACCCCGTTCTTCCCCCTCCACTTCTCCCATACGGCCCAAAACTCCTTCTCCATCCCCATTTCCATCTGATCCGGCAACACAACCACATACTCAACATACAGCGTCCCATGCGTCCCCGTCTCATGCTCGTCATGCTCGTGGACGTGGCCGTCGTGCCAGATGGGCATGCCCTCCCCACGTACAGCCTCGACCTGTCCCGGCTGCACGACCTCGCCTCTCTCCCGCGACAACGCCACGATATGGCTGTCCAGATGCGTCAGGTTGCGCGTCCAACTGCCCATCCATGCCTCGCGCAGACTGAGGACTTCCTTCCAGTAGAGATCTGGACCCTTTCTCCGGAAAAATGCGCCGTCGTTTCGCGATTTTCGTGCCTCGTCGGAGTCGTCTGTGTTGATTTTAGGCGATAATTCATCGATCACGACGTTCAGATTCCCCGCTACGTAATCTGGGTGTTCATCCGCCTCGTTCTCGAAGATCACACGGTGGCCCCGCGACATGCCCGGCTCGATGTCCGCGACGAGATCGACTACTTTGCGGACTACCTTGGAGCCATTACATGTCTTGCATGGGCGTTTGATGGTTTTGCCCTGGCCGCCGCATACGTCGCAGTGTGACTGGACCTGCTGGAACATGCCCGGGGCGAGCATGTGTTTCTGGATGATGATGCCGCGGCCGTTGCAGCGGGTGCAGGTCTCGACATGGCCGTCCGCGGAGCCGGAGCCGGAGCATGTATCGCAGATTTGCTGTTTTTCGAGGCTGAATGGGACTTCGCGGCCAGTGTAGAAGTCGCGGAGGGGGACGGAGAGCTTGACTTCCATTTCGTGGCCGCGGCGGACGCCGGGCTGTTGACGGCTGCCGCCGCCGAAGAATTGGGAGAAGAGGTCGAAGGGGTTGTGTTGTTGTTGGCCGCCTGTGCGTTTGTGGTTTGCGAGGCCGTCGTGGCCGTATTGGTCGTAGATCTTGCGGGTTGTAGGGTCAGAGAGGGTTTCGTAGGCTTCAGCTACTTCGAGGAACTTTTGTTCATCGCCGGATGACTTGTCGGGGTGGTACTTTTTGGAGAGGGTCCTGTAGGCTCGTTTAAGGTCGCGGTCGTTGCAGGATTTGTCTAGTTGGAGGATTTTGTAGAGGTCTTGTTGGACGGCGGCAAGCGCAAGAGTGAGGAGGGTTAGGAAGAGCGGGAAGAGAGTCGAGAGCAGCATGTTGGTGGTGGTAGTGAGCCCTTGCAAAGGCTCAAGGCGGTGGAAGGAGAGCGAGCCTGCGCTTGAGGATAGAGGATAGATTGGGTTGGGTCGGGGCTTCAAGGTTGTCTTATCATGGTTGAAATTGTGAAGGAGGAATCTCTGATTGTAGGAGTATCGTGCTGGTGACAGAGCTATACGATCACTCCTTGAGATATGTGGTGACAGGAATGTCCGTTTGCCTCGATCTATCTGATATCTGTCAACTTTTAGAGAATGCGGAAGTTTAAGCGGCTCTGCACATGTCATTATTGAGCAGGGCGAGCAGGGGTGTCGCCAGATCACGTGCAGTCGGAAGCGTCGACCTTCATCTCGCAGTCACAGGTCCAGCCTGATGACGACCGAGATGTCGGCGGACCGCACAGCCTGGATCTGCGTCCTTCGCGGACAAGCGATCTGCTTGGAGCGTGTCAGTCAGTCTTTGCCTATAAGCAACGCTCTATGAGCTGCCGCATGAAGGCGCAAAGGGGGTGCCCTCCTGAGATGACTACGCCGGGCCAAGCAGTACAGTGTGCGTGAGTCAAGCTACGTATTGAGGCATCGGAGGAGTGCATATCCATGAAATACAAGTGCATGGTTATCAGCTCGCCGAGACTTCCTATGCGAGGCTGGAGGGTGTTTGAGATAGAAGCTGTTGCAGCTTCTCCCTAGTCGAGCTAACGCGAGACCGAGATGCTTCCTCTAGCCACATGTATCCCGCATGAAGTGCTTCAGTATATGACTCCACCTGGTGTGGTATGTTGAGGTTGGTTTGGGTTGTGGAAATGTGCGGAACTCGAACTGCTGCTCTCACAGCTGATTGCCATACTGCATCTCCTCTTTCGAGGACTCCTGACTTGTTGCTGCAGCTGCTACCGACTAACGATCAGCGAGACTGCTCTGTGTTTCAGCTGCTTTTTGGAAGCAGTGAGGTATGGCCAGGAGATGGTCATGGAAAGAATTCGACCCACAGTCTCAAGAGTCATTGCCGTTTAAGGGTATTCTTCATTCCGGCTCAGGGTGCAGCTTGCCACGCAACGAACGCGTTTTCTGTTGAGCCTTGGCATCAACAAAGTTCTGATCTGCTTGCTGCATAGATTTCTGATTCTGCATTACTAAGACTCTCCTCTTCGACAAGAGCGAGACTCTCTGCACGAACGAAGTTAGGATACGTTCTTTGAGCAGCTTTAGAAAAGCATCGACTGCCTGAACACCTGCTGGTAAGTCCAACGCATCTCTGCCCACCCGTCGTAGAGCTGACCAGGACCAGGACCGGCAGACAGAATGCGTGTCGTCTACTTTTTCCCAGCCATGATGGCTTTGACAGCTGCTTCGATCATGCCATCAGCACGCCACCTCGTCCGAAGCGAGCAGCCGGTCACGAGCACTACAGACCACACCGCCTCATTCGGCCCCTCCAGAACGGCATCATCAGAGTCCGAAAGTCTGAAGCAAGTCAAGGACAACGAAGCCGTAGTCTAGGAAGCTCCGGATCACGCTGCACCCACTTCGCACTCGGCAACTCATATCAACCAAGACCCACCAGGTCCCGACACTCAAATCGCTGCCACTACGCTCCCAGCTATCTCTGCAATTCCACTCAACGTCAAGCCTGGTCCCGTGATCCCGCAGGGTTACTGCTGCCTTGCGAAAGGTACTCCTGTCATGTGTCCTATAGACAATTGCCAGAAAGCCGGGACGACATACAGTCGTATACCTCGTCGAGAGCAGTCAGCTACAGCTTGGCCACGCACTGCCGTGACCATTGCTCGATAAGTCACGGAAGAGCACGAGGGCTCGAAGGGCTCTGGAAGGGGCTCGAAAAGTTACCAAAAGTGGATTTTATAGCAAACGATCAAAGGGCTCATGAGTACTGGTAATGTCTCTTTGCTGGCAAAAGTGGTTTTACAAAAGTTTCGGGGCGATGGCAGTTGGTAATGTCTATTTCATATACAGGATGGCCAGAGACTGAGCATTAGTTCCGCTGTTGGCCCATCGAGGTCGTAATACACTCTTTCGGCGGGTCTGCCAAAATATAGTCATCTCTCCCTACTTGGGTAGATTCTCGCCTCATGGTTGTCCAGCCGATGCACTCTACATCGGTTCGCTGATACCTCTACTATTCGACCCTACAATCTCTTGCAACCCCTGCTGCGCCTCTTCCCAATAATTACTCCCCTCCTTCAACCCGCTCGCGATCTCCTGCACGTCAACATCATTCAACCCAGCAATACACCTCCTCATATACCCAACCACAACCGCAACCTTCTCCCAGTCCACGTCCTCGTCCGCCTTCCACAGATTTCTCCAAACCGCCCCCGCAAGCACCGCGTCGCCCTTCACAAGGCCCTCATCATAAGCATACAACACCCCCCTCCACTGTTGAAACAGATCCTTCAAGAACTTATTCCGCACACCCCTCGCATTCATCCCATGCAGCAGCGCCATCTTGTCCTCGGCCGCATTACTGAAGTGCTCGATCAGATACCGCTGATAATCAAGGAACACCTTCTCGTTCTCCAGCGTCCGCAGCTTCACGGTGAGGATATACATGTGCAGGAAACACACCTGGCTCCACACGCTGAAGGTCGGCTCGAGCCCGATCTCCTTGAACCACCAGCTCTGTGCGCCCTTTCCGCCGGGGACACTGTCGTCGGGCACGCCGACGTCTTCCTGGCGCGCATTCTTGGGTGGGCCGCGGCCCGTGTACACGCCCATGCGCTGGTCTTCGGGGATGGTGTAGGGGGCCTGGGCGGCGCAGGACTTGAAGAGGATCTCGGTCAGGCCGTAGGTGATGTAAGATTCTGTGGTGGATTTGGCGGCGCTGCGGAGGGTTGTCGCGAGTTTGTGGGTGATGGATTGGGGGCGCATGTTAGCTGATATGTGGCGTTGCATTTGGGAGGTGCTTGGGTCGATGGGTGGGGAGCGAGGGTTGAGTTTTGGTTTTGAGGAACCTTTCTGGGGTTGCTGTTGTGGTTCGACTTGGGCTGTTACGTTCGTTGTTACTGTGGGTGTTGTTGTTGGCATCGGGGGTGCTGCTGCTTGGTCTTCTGGGGCGGGTGTTTGGGTTAGGCGCTGGCTTCGCTGGCGGAGGGGGGAAGCTGTTGATAGGTAGCGAGACTGGAGAGGTGGGGTTTGTGTCTGGGCTTGAGCCTGGAGATGCTGTTAGCTGTGGTAGAGATCGGATACAGTTAGTGAGGGCGTACCAGCTGCTCGACGCGTGCTTGCTTGCGCAGGGTGCGCAGGCACTGTGAGCAGACCTTCATCGCGTTGGTAGCTTCGAAGGTGGCTCTGCTGTGTAAGGAGATGAAGGGAAGCGATTATTAGTTGCTTTAGAGCTTAGACTTGTAGTAGCACGGATGATGCAGGAACGTGAGGATCGAATAGATACATTATGCTCAATCTGGACCACAGTCAACTTCGTCATGAACTTTTTGAAAAACGTGGTCAAGCCACTGGCACCGGGATTGAGTTTCAAGAGCAAGTGTGGCGGTGGCTGAGATGTCCTTTGGCTTTAAAAACCCCCTTCACTCATCACTACCCCAGCTGCCGCGCATAGAGCTTCAGATAGGTCTTTGACAAGTTATGGACAGTCAAACAAGACATGGATAGATGGACATGTTGGGTGAATGTCAATTTGCTATCCTTTACTACCGCACGTGCGCTATGCATTCTCAGCACAGCTCTTCTTCATCAGCTCTGGATGGGTCCATTCGCGGTATGGCGGACGAGGACTCTAAGCTTTGCACCATCCGATTAGGTATCACATTGAGCTTTGTCGCTCTCTGTTCGTTGAGTCATAACGCAGGGCAAGCCGAGATAGGAACGTTACTCATGGTTCTGGGAGATGCCGGACTGTGGTACGCTAAAGCCACTGGCTGCTCGCAAGCTTGTGCTTCGTGCCGCCCCGGACCATCTCATGTTCGAATGAATCTTGACCTCGATTGATTCTTGTAGCGATGGACAACATCCAACGTTGCAGCTACGTTTAGATTGTTCGCTAATATCTTCAAAGTAATGGCAATGCATCAACCAGCTGATCGCGGTTCAGCATGCCCAGCCCTTCGCAGTCACGTCGGCTAAAATCAGACTGCACCATGAGGCTTCCTCGCGCGATTCACTCGTTCCTGGGTCAGCTTCATACAGAAGAAAGCAAGCCACTTTGCCACGAACTCTTGCCATTGCCGTCGCTACCTGAGCGGTAGGATAGCTGTTTCGGGCTAGCTTACCGGTCTATTGATGAAGACTGAATAGCAGGAGCTACCAGTGTAGTCAATTTGGGCTCACCGACAATGCGCACGTTCACTCAGAACGAGATGGCAAGGTCACCGCCTGCTCAAAAGCACTTGATATGGAGCTCGAAGTGAAAGACAGCACTGCACTTTCAAAGCAAAAGCGACCAATGATCATCGTTGCTGGACCCCTCGTGACGCTTCCCTGCATAGTACAAAGACATTCCCCGCCGTGGCTTCCTGCTTGTGGTCTCAACTTATTATTTTGTCCATACCAAGTTTTATGACAAGGTTGATCACTCTACTTTCTACTCAATTCAAGTCTTCTAGACCTCTTCAAAGAACTCAGGCCTTTTCTACTACTAAATTCCTACTCTCAAACAAAACCACAACCGTCAAAATGGGCAAGGTAAGCCACTGTTCACCCCTCAGCACAAGCAGTAAACACAGAGACTGACAAGCACTTCTGCAGGTCAAGTATGTCCTCCTCGACTGCGACAACACTCTTTGCCAGTCTGAGCACCTAGCCTTCGAGGCATGTTCCGATCTCACCAATGAGCTCATGGCAGAGAAGAATATTGAGGAACGATACACCGCTGCGTCTCTTCTCGAGGACTTCGTTGGCTACAACTTCAGAGGCATGCTCAATGGCCTGAAACAGAAGCATGGCTTTGAGCTGTCTGACGCAGAGATGGAGCGCTATGTCTCTCAAGAGTTGGACCGAGTTACCACCAAGCTCAGCGAAAAAGCTGTCGAGTGCCCAAATGTCACCACGCAGATGGAATGGATCAAGAGCCAGGGGTACCCCATGTCGGTTGTCTCTACCTCAGCCAAGTCTCGTGTCGTTGCTTCCCTCGAGAAGTGCAACCTTGACCGATTCTTCAAGCCCGAGCACGTCTACTCCGCTGCTACCTCCCTCAACCCACCATCCAGCAAGCCTGACCCAAAGATCTACAACTATGCTTGCGAGCAGCTTGGTGTCAAGAACGCTGACGCCATCACCGTTGAGGATAGTAAGTCTGGTGCTACTGCTGCCATGAGAGCTGGTATCCCATGCATCGCGTATGTTGGTATCTACGGTATCGAGGATAGCGCGGAGAAGATGGATCAGATGGGCAAGCTCCTCACCGAGCAGTGCAAGTGTGTTGCTGTCATGAAGGACTGGAACGAGTTCCCAGACATCCTCAAGAAGATCGAATCTTCGTCTTGAATAACAAGTCAACCATGCGCATCAAGCAAGCTCTGAGAGCATGCTGTTGTAGCCACATACACACGGCTACCTGGGTATACTGATGATCGTCACGGAAATTGCCGCAAGCTCAAGATGATATCAGTCGCGAACAAAGAGCTGAGATTCACCTTCTAGAGACACACGATAGACTTGACATAGACTTGTTCTCATGTCACAATCCCAATGCAATAGTGTTGGAAGTCGTAACACTAACCGACAATGTCTCGTAGTCCTCTTGTCCTTTACCCTCTCCCCGATTGCACCGCTCTGCCTACTCGCCCGTGCTCACCACACAATCTCGAACCAACCCACCTTGACCATCCATCTCGCGCTCAGTTCCCATAGTCCAACATCGTCCACCATAGCGTCTGCATCCTGTACAGATCACTCCAATTACTGCTCCTCGTCGAAGAGGCCAGTCTTTGGTTCTGCTGAACATCAACCCTGACGGGAACTCGTGGCCTACCAGAAGCACGAACGAACTTCCAACTCCCAATAGAGCGGGTCTTTACCACGTACACTACGCGCCACTGCAATCAATTAATCGATCAATCGGCTTCACATTGCCCCTGACAGTCAGCGTATAAGATATTGTGTAATATTGTATAATATAATATTAGACTATATTCTAGGACATCATACACTGCTGCCAGGCCATTGCGTGTTCCGCCTTGCCTCGCCTCGAGTCGAGTCGAGTCGGCAGCTAGTGGTATCGACTGAGCGAGCTGTCAGTGTCACTATTGAGCGGGAGTGGCATTAACAGCTTGAGGAGTGCACCATTGGGACTCCTAGTTCGATTTCGCGGTGGTGGACTTGGGGAGGACCCCCTATGCAGTCACGATTTTATCTCTCCACACTGCTACTAAGGTATACGAGTATTCCAAGACACTCCTGAGCAAAGCGATACTGTGATAGGTGGTACGAAGGTCCCCAGCGGTGAAATTACGAACAAGATCATAGTGCTTACCATGTGTAGGGGACTCGGACAAGCATGCTATACACAAACAAATGAAATGGATTGATGAGGTTCCGTTTCGAGACATCTAATTACAGAGAGGCATGAACTCAATGTACAAGTACAAGCATGAACACTTCTTGCCCGTCCTGTTCCACTCGTCCTCTTGTCTTTCGCCCCTTGCAAACCCTCAAGCATGAATGGGGATAGCTTGACGGTGCATAGAGAGATTCAATGGTACACGCTAGAGATTTTGCTTTTCAAAAAGTGCTTCCTGATCTCTTAATTAGCACGGTTTACTGCGTACAGTGGTTGATCGAGCATACCTATGACAAGAACGCCTTATTGAAGTTCTCAATCGTCTCTCTGATCTCGCCCTCGAGGTCTTTGCTGAGGGAGCCCTCCTTGTCAATTCGTTGCAGCATTTCAGATTTGTTGCTCTTGAGCTCCTGCAGGAAGTCTGCCTCCCACTGTAGGATCTTGCCGACGGGAATGCTATCGAGGAGACCGTTGACACCAGCGAAAATAAGCGGTACCATCTCGTTGACAGCCATGGGTTGGTATTGCTTCTGCTTGAGCAGCTCAGTGAGACGCTCACCACGGTTCAGGGTCGATTTGGTAGCAGCGTCGAGATCAGAACCGAACTGGGCGAAGGCGGCGACTTCTCGGTATTGGGCCAAGAAGAGCTTCAGCGAACCGGCGACTTGTTTCATGGCCTTGAGCTGGGCAGCGGAACCGACACGGGAGACAGAGAGACCGACGTTGATGGCGGGTCGAACACCCTTGTAAAAGAGTTCGGCCTCCAAGAAGATTTGACCGTCAGTGATGGAAATGACGTTGGTGGGAATATAAGCAGACACATCACCACCCTGGGTCTCAATGATTGGCAGAGCGGTGAGAGAGCCACCACCAAGTTTGTCGTTCATCTTGGCAGCTCGCTCAAGCAGTCGGGAGTGCAGGTAGAAGACATCGCCTGGGTAAGCCTCTCGCCCTGGTGGTCGTCGGAGTAGCAGAGACATCTGTCGGTAGGCAACGGCCTGCTTGGTCAAATCGTCGAAGATGATGACGGCGTGCTTGCCATTGTCTCGGAACCATTCACCCATAGCCGTCTGAAACAAGAGTTAGCTTTAGCTGCGGGATAGTTTGAAAAGGGGGGTTGGGGGGGGTGCCACATACCCCAGTGAAGGGAGCAAGGTACTGCAGAGGAGCGGCCTCTGAGGCGGTAGCGGCGACAATTGTGCAGTACTTCATAGCATCATTCTCCTCGAGAGTCTTGACGAGCTGGGCAACGGTAGATCTCTTCTGACCAACGGCGACGTAGATGCAGTAAAGCTTCTTGGTCTCGTCGCTTCCGTCGTTCCATCTTTTCTGGTTCAACATGGCATCGAGAGCGACAGCAGTCTTTCCAGTTTGACGATCACCAATGATCAATTCACGCTGGCCTCGACCGATCGGCACCATGGCGTCGATGGCCTTAAGACCTGTCTGTACTGGCTGGTTGACGGACTTTCGGGGCAGAATACCTGGGGCCTTGACCTGGGCTCGGGTTCGCTCGGTGGTCTTGATTGGGCCCTTTCCATCGATTGGGTTACCGAGAGCGTCGACGACACGACCAAGCATGGCCGGACCGACTGGCACATCGACCTACAGCATGTTAGCATATCCTTGATAGCTGGCTCCTTCGAAGTGTCACTCACAATCTGACCGGTTCGCTTGACAGTGTCGCCTTCCTTGATACCTCTGTCGGTACCGAACAACACAACACCGACTTGGCCGGCTTCCAAGTTCATGCACTAGATACACATTAGCACAGGTAGCTGGTGTGGAAGGTAGATCAGTTTACCATGCCCTTGACGCCTGAGGAGAATTCGACAAGCTCCTCAGCCTGGACATTGCTCATACCGTGGACACGAGCAATACCATCACCTGCCAACATTAGCAACTGCTTTCCTTCTCGGTTCGGTTGTTTGTTGAGTCGTACCGACACTGAGCACTCTTCCCGTCTCAGCGAGACCTGACTCCTCTTGTACGCCTCTGATTCTTTGCTCTAGGATCGACGAGACCTCGGTGGGCGACGCCTTCGCATCTGCGGCATAAGTTCGCACGCTGTTGACGACTGGGGTAACGGCGCGGCCCTATATCCTCAGTATCAGCTCCTGGTCTACTATCGGCTAGCTTTGAAAGAGCTGCAGACATCTTTCAAGCTTGTCGAGGTGGGTTTAAGCTGGGCCGGGCTTACGGTTGTGATTCGCGATGCTGGCCCGGCGAGCCGAGTCGCCGTTCTGAAAAGGCTTCTAGACATCATTGTGAAGCTTCACAGAGAGAGAGGTAGCGAGGAGTAGAGAGTTCGTGGATGATTCTTGACTGACTAAAGGAAGCAACGGCAGGATGGGAAGGAGTTCAACTGCGAAGCTCGAAGCTGCCAAGCCCGCTTAACTTTGCCGCCAGCTATGTCACGTGAACTCCTCGAAGCACCCTAACGTCCACCGGTCGTACTCGGGGGCGGCGCAAGCGGTCGAGCAGTGCTGGGCACCTAAATTTAGTGAGCCTTCAGGAGACAGTTGTTTGGATGTCCTAGGCTGATGCTGCATATCACTACCACGTTGCGTAGACTCTGCCACAGCGTAGTTATGCTAAGAGGTTTCCTTGCCAGCATGAACCTGCAGAAAGAAGAGCAATAACGATCCTAGAACATGTCCAGTCCGTCGGCGCAACGTAATTCAACACTCAAGGCAGGACCAAGAACGGCAATTGAAGATGTCGAGCTCTCAAATGTTCAAAATGGCTCGGCCGAGGCCCCACGACTTCCTCTCGAGGACGACATCATGCAATGCGCCCGCATCGGAGCAATCGAGTTGGTACAGAAGATGATCGAGGGCGGGAGATACAAAGCTGACTACAAAGACGAGGAAGGCATTACACCGCTTCACTGGAGTGCTATCAACAACCAGTATGCCGTGTGCAAGTATCTGCTGGAACAGGGCGCCGATGTAAACGCCAAAGGAGGGGAGTCTAATGCCACGGCAGCCATGTGGGCAGCGCAAAGGTGTCACTTCTACGTTGTGAACCTTATGATCCAACACGGAGCCGATTTGTTGTTGGTTGATGCACAAGGCTACAACATACTGCATCTTGCGACAATAGACGGCAACGCCTTCCTCGTTGTCCTTCTCCTCCTCCAGAACATCCCAGTCGATGCGCAAGACCCGCAAGGTCATACAAGCTTGATGTGGGCAGGCTACAAAGGCTGGCCAGCATGTGTTGATCTGTTGTTGAGATGGGGCGCGAGTGTAAATGCCACAGACGACAACGGGTACACGCCTCTCCACTGGGCGCTGGTGAAGGGTTCAAGACCATGTTTGGAGAAGCTCATTGAGTACGGCGCGGACAGATTTGCGAAGACAAACGATGGAAAGACGCCCACGGACTGCTCAAAAGAGATGAACTCACGTGGGCCGTACATCCGCGCACTTCAAGATCAAGGATATACACCTGATGGACACCCGAAGCAGCTACCTCTGAACCTGAGTACGTTTACACGGGACAGGTCAAAGATCTCCAAGTTCTTGTACCTGTATCCTTTCCTCATCATGATAATTTGCGCCTGGATCATAGCCCACTTCTCCGTTTTCGTTGGCCTTCCCTTATCAATAGCAGTTGGCGTCGCGCTGCAGTGGTCTGCGCAATGGGTTGGTCAGCAGGGACCACCAGGCTTTCACGCAATCCACAAGACACCTTACCTGGCTGGCATCTTCTCAGGGACTCTGTTTTACGTCGGCTTCGACTGGCTTTGGCTCATTCTGCCTCTGACCTACAGCAATTACTTTTTCTCCAACCTGTTTTTCGGCGTGTTTTATAGTATGACAGCATACTTCTACTTCCTTGCAATGACTGAAGACCCTGGCTATATCCCGAAGATGTCCTCTCGGAACCAGCAAAGGGATGTGGTGCAAGACTTGTTCGCGCTCTGGAAATTTGACGAAGAAAACTTCTGCATACAATGTATGATTCGACGACCTTTACGATCCAAGCACTGTCGGCGTTGTGGGAGATGCGTGGCGAAGCATGATCATCACTGTCCTTGGATCAACTCTTGCGTTGCTAACAATAATTTGCGACATTTCTACTTGTACATAATCAGCATGTTCCTTGGCATCATATTCTACGTCCAGCTCGTTCTCGGGTATCTTGAGGCCTTGCCAGCACCCACCGACACGACCTGCAATTTACTGCCTCCTTACCTATGCACATTCGCTCTGCGCGACACCTGGACGATAACCTTGACGATATGGACACTTATGCAGATGGTGTGGATTTCGATGTTGTTAGTCGTTCAGTCGATACAAATTGCTAAGAACATCACAACCTTCGAGAATATGAAACGGCATGACCACTCAACTCCACATGGTCCAAGTCATTTGCCTCTCCACAATGCAAGGCCTACCACACTCGGTGCAAATCCAGCCACAACGTCACTTAACGACACAGCCGCTGCTGCTACGCGCCTACATCCCGCGCCTCGAGCCCCTGACGGCATGTTCGCGAAGCTCAAAAAGACCCTGGGAATCGACGTCTTCTTCGCGACCGCCTCCGATGCATCTGCCGGCAAGATCAAGGACAGAGGCAACCCATTCAGCAGAGGTATCATAGGCAATTGCAAGGACTTCTGGTGCGATCCAGCTCCCATCTTCAAGAAGCGCATACCCGGTCAAAGTTATCTAGGTGGCGATGTGATTGACTATTACACCATGTACGAGCGGCCATCGGTTCTCAGAAGCAGAGGTGGAGGTGGTATGCGATATGAAAGGGTAGCCACGGAAGAAGAAGGGGATTAGGAGCCTCGACTATCATTGTACAAGCGTGTCTAGATTAAATGTATAGTAAATACGACCATGTGTACGAGTCTGTGATCCGAAGAGCAGTCCACTTGTACATATCCAACGATTCCACCAGGTTTTGCATTATCCGTGCTTTGCTAAGCATTCCTGCTGCTCTGCTTCTCGAGTCATATGTCTGTGGAGATAACTTGCCCCGACTCCAACATTTCTCGAACCTCAACCAATACAACTCCACGACAAGCACGTAATAGCAACGATAACTCTGACCTCACCGAGGACCTTTACACTTCGACCCTCGGCTCCTTGCCGGTTCACAACACCGTTCCGTGGTAGTGGAGAGTCCACCAGACCCGGGCATAGAGATGTCCAAACCTAATAATGATGAAGATCGAACGACATATATGCTCCAACCACCAACACAAGTCCAACTCTCATCGTCGTGACACCCACTACTTCCCTTCTACAGTAAACAAGGTCAAGAAGCAGCTTAACCTCCCAGAACATAGGACCACTGCAGACCAACTTCCCAATTCCAGCACGAGCATAACATAACACCCCAAGTGCCACATCGCATCCCAACCACACCACACCACACCACACCGCACCACCACCATGAAATCCGCCCTCGTCTACAAAACCTCCTCCGGCGGCACCGCCTCCAAACTAACCGACACCGCCGCCCCATCCCCCTCCGCCCTCGCCCCAACCCAACTAATAATCAAAGTCCACGTCAGCGGCTCCAACCCCAAAGACTGGAAGATCCCCCTCCTGGCCCCCGGCTACAACAACAGCAACAGCGGCGACGACATCGCCGGCACAGTCGTCGCGGTCGGCAGCTCCGTCTCTGAATTCGCGCCGGGCGACCGCGTCGCCGCCTTCCACGAGATGAGGACCGAGTTCGGGAGTTACGCCGAGTACGCGGTGGCCTGGGAGCACACGACGTTCATGTTGCCGGCGAATGTGAGCGATGAGGAGGGCGCGACGATTCCGCTGGCTGCGATGACGGCTGCGGTGGGGCTGTTTACGCGGTTGGGGCTGCCGGAGCCGTGGAGTACTAGTCGGTTGCTCAGGGAGGACTGTGCGGGCGGCGTGGCGGTTTATGGGGCTGCGAGTGCGGTGGGGGCTTTCGTGGTGAAGTTGCTTGTGAAGTGCGATATTCATCCGATTATTTGTGTGGCGGGGAATGGGATCCAGTTCGTCGAGGGCTTGATCGATCGCGGGAAGGGCGATACGATTGTGGACTACAGGGAGGGCGGCGACGCGATCGTACGGGGCTTGAGTGCGGGTGTGAGGGAGGGAAAGACGCTAAAGTATGCTTACGACGCTGTTTCTGATCATGGGTCTTACGGGTATCTTTGCCAGGTGCTGGATACGAAGAGTCCCGGCGGCAGCCATTTGACGACGGTTCTGCCCGGGAAGAAGTACGAGGGCATTCCGGAGGGTGTCAATTTGACGACTACGGCGGTTGGAAGTGTGCATCAGGAGAGTAACCACGATTTTGGATATGCTTGGTTTAGACTGTTTGGGCAGGGGATGAAGGAGGGCTGGTTCACGCCGCACCCGCATGAGGTTGTTCAGGGTGGGCTTGCTGGTGTTGGGGAGGGACTGTCGAGGTTGCAGACGGGTAAGGTTAGTGCGAAGAAGATGGTCTTTAGGGTTGCTGAGACGGAGGGCGTGAATTTTTCGGAGAGTAAGATATAGTTACCTAGGCTTCGTGGCATGGCATGGCATGGCATGATGAAGGGGATTGGAGATGGTGGTTTGTTGTTGATGATTTCATTCAGCTCAGCTAACCTAGCTATACATACACCCAGCACCTATCAAAGCTCTGACTCGTAGCACCGCTGGTATTTTTCTGGTTTTTGTATACTTCCTAGATCAGCACAATATGCCATACTGGAGAGTCCCGTAATGAGCCAGTCAGACGCTCCAGGTTTAGTTGTCCCAATTCCTAACTCCAAACTGGCAAGCTCGTTCCTGTACCAAGAACCGTCCTTCCTCCTTGACGTCCAAGCACTTGCGTTTCATACCCGTTGTTTTCGCGTAAACCCACAGCTCATGGCGTTGTGTCTAGCACAGGGAGCGAAGATCCTACTTCCCTCCCTTTGGCTTCTCCGGTGTGTTCGGAGGAGCAGCCGTTCCGGAGCCACCCAAGCGGTAGCGCTTGCCACCCTTAGGTTTTTCTGGTGTGTTGGGTGGAGCGGCTGTGCCGGAGCCACCGAGGTAGTTGCATGGGGAGGCCATAGTTGAGATGCGAGATATCTTGTCGATAGACAAGTAAGTTTTGGATTGAAGATAATGTTGCGTACTGGAAAGTAGAGTGGTTGTGGACGTGGTTTCGCTTCCAAGGAGGTTGAAGTATGACGATGTTTGTGATCAGGATGATGGAAGGGAAGAAGGAAAGCAGGTGGTCTGGGTCAAGCTATATATATTGAAGGGTGCGTGAGTTGCATGTGTGTGATATATGCACCGCGTAGGACTCATTGTAGGGAACAGGATGGCTGCCGAACATTGAGCCACCGATACAGCTTGCGTCGTGCTTGCGTATAAGTACGCATGGACCGAAAGACGCATCTTTTCAAAACAAATCCGTTGGCTTTGCGTTGTCCTCAAACACTGCCATATCAGACGCAGAGCTATGTCTGCACGACTGGCGCACGCCCGGTCAGTTTTCACCGAACGACATGCGTGTCCCGCACACATGCTACGCGGCCAACAAACTTGTATTCTCGACACAAACAGAACCCTCGTACGTTCTCTGCTAGTCATCCTTGTAGCATATGATCCAGCTCAACCAGCCGAACGGCCATGTATGCATCTCTTGACCATGCAGGAATTTCCACTTCGGCAGCTCTTCCTCCGGTACTTGACTTTGTAACAATTCATACACTTCTCTCGGGGTTCGTGTCCTCAGCATTGAAATGAGCCCGTCGAATTGTACATTCCCAGGTATCAATGGTACGAGATATGTGAAGAACATGTAGACGGGATCGTGGAGGTAGTAGAAAGGAGCCATCAGCATGAGCATCGGCCACAAGCAGAAGACAGTGAGGAGAGAGCTGTAATTTCGCTGTTGAAGTTCGAAGATACTGCGGAGGTCAGCACGCCAGATTTTCGAGAGGAACAAGAACGAAAGCCTTACCAAAAGCCATCTGATGTCTCCACAGTGTTCTTGAGGATCTTCTTTGCTAGGTCATCATCGAAATGGTGAAAAGCAAGACTGAACAGTCTCATAACCCCTCTGCCCTCCGTGTCTGTCACTCCCTCAAGTAGATGGTCCTTCGAAGGTGCAGCAGAAGCATCAACACTGCCAGCAATGTAGTGTAGGTTCTCGCTTTTCTTGGAAGCAGCTTGCCACGCTTGTATATGCGGACTAATGTCCGAAAGGACGAAACCTACCTCTTTCTTGCCCTCCTGCGCTAGCTGTGCGTTCAGCTGCTTCTCAATGTATGGTGTTGGGCCTCCAGCCCCCGAGGCAAAGTCGACGTAGACATATCTTGACACGCGATCTCTGAGGACCCGGGAAATGACTCGCGCGACGAGGTCACAGGGTGCAGACGGTTGTATAATGGGAAACTTATTGATCCATGCAAGAGTTAGCGCATCTTGCACCTTTGCACGCAGTAGATCAGGCCACCTATTGTGCAGTCAGTAGATGTAGCAAGGCATCTCTCGGCACTGTCATGGCAAGGAATGCCTGCAGCGGAAGAAACGACAAGCGACACCATCCCTCAATAACATGTTTCCTGATATAGAAGGTTGGTAGCTCGAGGGGCGTATGAAGGTGCTCACCACTGTAGGAAGTTAGTGAATCTGTGACGGTAGGATTGCTGTCAGGGAGGAGTCTTGGGGAGATAGTCCTGGGCAACCGAGCCCTGTCGCATGCATCGTATAACGAGTCTCAACGTCAACGCTGGGAAGGTTTAGAGAGCAGGGAAAACCTTACTTTTTGGTCGTTCACCTCGAGGAGATGGAGTCTAGGCAGATTGAGCAGGACGCTTTGATGGGGCGGGACCTGGGGGTTGACCACACTCCTGTCTTCTTCCATCTTCACTTCGTCAATACTCAACCCTGTTTATCGGCAAACTTGGTTGTAGAGAGGAGCAAAAGACTTCCACATTCGTTGCTCTGCGTTGAGTTTGACGGCTGTAGATCGGTTCGCGTTCTAGTACGCGTCACTGTGTGGGCAACCGCTTGAAAATTGACGACCAATCTGTCCAAGTCATCATGGAACATCTTTCGATGGCTGAAAGACTATCTATTCGAACCATGAGGGACGCGATGATGTCTATGCAGTTTGAAGGCTACAACATGGCGTTCGTAATGCATGCGGTGATTGAGATACCTGCCGCGATAAATTTTATGTTCCTGCCGAGCAAGCAGCTAGGCGAGTATACACCTCATGCTCATGCTATTGTCAGACAATACGCCCTATTACTGCTCGTCTCCGTTCTCATCTCCTTGACATTCGCTACGCGACCGATGGACGACCTATCTAGAGCAGTAGCTGGCTCGCTTGCCATGTACCACATTGGTCCCGCGCTCAGATCGATGGGACGACTCCGACGACAAGCTGCTCAATCAAAGCGTCTGCTGCTATCCGAGGCTACCCTGTATCTGGTTGTGCACATAGCCTGTGGCACATCGCTCTTTATGTGCTATCTCGGCGTCGGGCCTGTCTATGGAGCACGTGAGCCTTGACGTCAGCAATCTAGTCAACGTCCTCAGCAACGAGAGTCTCAGCGGGGCTCTCCGTGCCAGGTCTCGAAGAGATCTGACCCTGACAGCGCTTGAATGCCATCATCTCAACGGCTATGCCAGGCCCAAAGGCGCAACCAATAATGTGCTCCATGGTTGAGCCCTCCAGCATTCTGTTCGCGACGCTGAAGAACGTGGCGCTCGAGCTGTTACCATGAGCCATGTACACTTCGTAGCTCGCTCGAAGGTGTTCTTCAGTCAGATGCATGACGCTTTGGACTCCTTGAATTATCGTCGCGCCGCCGGGATGCAACGCCCAGTCATAGTCTGACCCTTTCAGCTTGCCAGCATCGACGAGCTCTGGTATCGAAGCGACGAGATCTTCGAACATTGCCGGCACAGCAGCTTGTGCCATCTTCGGTACCCGGTGCGTGAGGACGACTTTCCAACCTGAACACGTTAGCATGCGAGAAACTTGCCGGCGGATAGGATATTCACCTAATGGATCAACGTCGAAGCCAAGGTCCTTCTCAGTGTCGTCAATGATACGGTGGTCCCAGCCAAGCAGCTCAAGAATGTTTTCTTCACCGTCACGGTTGGAGAACTCGTTGCCAAGCACCATGGCCGAAGCACAATCACCAAACAGCGTTGCGCCTATACGCACTTCCTCATTATTATGTATAGAATCGAGTTCGGATCTGACAAGAGTGCTGGATATTTCGCAAGCCAGGACTAGTATTCTAGCTGGTCTTCGTCTGAAGCTGGAGCCAAGAGCGATATTGGCAGCTGTTCGTAACGCTGCTAATCCACCAGAGCAACCAATCCCATGCAGGAGAACTTTCTCGATGTTGGTATTGAGACCAAGTTGCTTGACAACGAAGTGGTCGAAGCCTGGGTTTGCTGAGTTCGTGCACGTGGTTGAGACGATATGTGTGATCTCAGACAGATCGCCTCCCCATTGCTCGATCGCTTTCTGACAAGCTGCCACGGACAGCTTCACGCCATGGTCGAGAAAGAGGTCACAAAGCTCTGCTATCGATGGCGCATTCTTCTGGTTGACGATAGGATGATCAATGTTACCGATCGCTGACCGAGTATCTATACCAGTATATTCGTTTATTGTAAGGACCTTTTCCAGTGCTGGACTACTGGGGTAGAAACGTCGTGCTAGTGTAGCCACATCCTTGGGTTCTATCAAGTATGGCGGGTACTCCACTCCAACACCTAGCACGAACAGACCAGGTCGGTGATATGGTGGTGTTACTTTGGTATGATAATCTACTTTAGACATAGCTGAAGCTGCATGCGCTCTCCGGACTCTCAACAAAATTCCAGAATGGTGACGCGCTTTTGTGTCGTTTCTCAAACGCCGGACTGCGAGGTTTCGATGGTTGTTATGAACGAGTGTCCTTAGGAAAGAATGACTGCTCACTCTGTAAACACCGCGCCACAGGCTCTGCAAGATCAATTGAAGATCTGGCCTTGTGGATCCTTCAAGATAGCACCTGCTGCTTTCGCTTTCGCATGCATCTTGGAAAGTTCAATGTCAGGGCCGATTAATCCAGCGAATCAGGGCCCGTCGCTGACCTTACTTGGCACACTTTATGTGCGCGTTGAGCTTTCTCAGGAACATGCTACTTGGTTTCTTCTGTGATGACTTCGTGCCAGCATATGCTTGACTTGCCACAGCATTCTTCATCGTCATAGATTGTGCGTTTTGACTGTTTTGAGCAAAGAATACGCATCTGCGTCCTTGCCTTGCGGATAAGGCCGTAGACGTCCCCGAAATGTGGGTGAACCAGCTCTAAATTACCCTGCAACCTCAACACTTCCACCACTAAATATTGTCGTGACTGTACCTCGGCATGCAAAGCTTCTCAAAATGTTGTGGATTTGGCTTGTGCCTTTTATTCTTGCTGTCGCGTCGTATCACCGTTTCAACCGCAAATTACCATCACGAGACGGTGCGCGCCTAAAGTACGTGTCAGACATGACTATCAAAGATCTGCCATCATTCTAACGTTCACAGATCTGCACCCAACCGCCTACCGCTCGTTGGGCACGCGATCAAGTTCATCAGACCACGCCATGAGCTTTTCGACTGGTTCGTCCGTTGTCAAAGACTACATGGCCTCGAGACGTTAGAAATATCTGTTCCGACCATACCACCAGGCGTCATCATCACAGATCCCGCCAACTTAGAGTTCGTACTCAAGAACGAGCATCTAGTCTCGAAAGGTGACTTTGTGAAGAGCAGATCCTGGGACCTCTTTGGTATTCCTGCTGTCTCTTTATGCGTTGAGCCGCTGCTGACAGAGCAGGCAATGGCATCATCAACGCTTCTGGCGATCTCTGGAAAGCGCAAAGGAAAGCAGGCCTCAAATTCTTTAGCGGCAACAACCTGGAAACCATGGTTGACGAGGTCTTACCAGAAGCATATTCACGTATCAAGTCGCAACTTCTCGAGCATGCTGAGGCTGGTACTGTCGTCGACATGCAGTCCGTGTTTCTTGACTTCACCAGTTTCGTAATGGGTCACATGGCATACGATGTTCGTTTTTGCCCCTACAGCAAGTAAGTTAGCACGCTGATGCTTGCAGATGGATCTGGACTCCTCCCACCCTTTCAGCAAAGCCTTCGACTATGCATCCGACCAAATAGGTCGACGCTTTCAGAACCCTCTCTATCCTGTTACAGAGTTCTTCTTCGGTTCGAAATTGCAAAACGCCCTAGCAGTAGTCAAACGATTTGGCAGGAAAATCGTTACCAAGGCCAGGCAGGAACGATCAAATGCCGCATTCGAAAGTCTCGTCACTAATGACCAGCCTTCCTTCGACACACTGATCGATTCACTTATGGAAGCATTCCCGAATCCTGAAATCGTGGCAGATTCGGCACTTAACTTCTTGTCAGCCGGCAAAGACACGACTGCACAATCCTTCACCTGGACTCTATACGCTGTTGTTCGCCACCCTGAAGTATTGAAACCCATCCAAGAAGAGATGCAAGGCCTCTTCGCCAAACACAATCCTTCAGATGCGCGCCCGAAACTGAGCACGGCGGATTTGCAACCTACGAACATCCCCTACCTTATGGCAACCTACTACGAAGCTCTTCGCCTTTATCCTCCTATTCCATTCGAGATTCAGGAGTGCCGGCAAGACCTCAGCTTGCCAGATGGCACATTTCTGCCAAAGGATGCTGTCGTGGTCTGGTGCATATGGGCAATGAACCGAGCTAAAGAAGTTCATGGGGACGATGCAGACATATTTCGACCAGGTCGTTGGTTGGATGAAGACGGCAAGTTCGTCAATCGTTCTGCATTTGAATTTCCTGTTTTCAATGGCGGTCCAAGGGCTTGCCTCGGACGGAAAATGGCAGAATTAATGGCTATGTTCGTGATGCTTTCAGTCCTCCAGAGCTTCACCTTCACGATCTTGCCAGATACATCTGGCCGTTTGGTCGAGCGGATCCCCCAAAACAGCCTCACTTTACCTATGGACAAAGGACTGCCCTGTCACGTACACCGGTCGAATACAGCGTCACCATAGCTTAGCCAGTTTGCTTTGTCGAGTCGTATCGAAGCTCTCCTTTTCCCATGGAAAGCTTTGCGTGCTTCGCTTCGAAGTACAAGCGTCCAGAGTCCTCAATGGATAGGTTTATATCAGTGTCGATCAAAGCCTCTCCATCTGCCTCATCATGATCATTCAGCTTAGCTTCAAGCAGTCGTTTCAATTGCCATGAGAAGTTTCGCTTGTTGATAGGGATGGTTGTCGACGGTCTGACATCTGCGCTAATCAGCTGTGAGCCTGTGAAGATTTGACCTGACTTACTTGGGCCATCCGGAGAACTGGACTCAGGCAGCCGACACCCGTCCCACATGAAGACCTGAATCTTATATGTGGTTTCATGATGCAGTAATTGACGAATGCTCAGGGATAGATGTCCAGCAATACCGTCAAGGCGCCCGGTCTTAGTCGTGTCTACGATTGTTCCCTAGGGAAGTCAGCTACATTCACTTGGGGGCTTGAGAAACTGACCCTGCTGATGATCCAATGCATGACTATCTCCCCATCAACCTCGAGCTTTATGCCAAAGCTTGCTGTGGCCATGCGCTGGCCCAAGAGCTTCTCGCACACCTCACTGATGACAGCACCTTTGGACACAGCAGCTATGGGATTGCGTGGGGTAAAAACATCAACTTTCCATGAGTGGTTGGCACAGAAGTCTTCGAGTTTTGCGAGCACAGAAGGTATCGTAGCCCCACCTCCACAGATGGTGGTTGTCTGTTGTTGTCAGTGCTGACCTTGGATTCTTATGGTAAAGGCTTACCTTTACTTGCACACCTTGTTCCCTAAGAGCGGTTTCCCATTGGTCTATGAGCAGCTTCTTGGGGTACTCCAGGAAGTCATCAATCACCTTTTCGAGCTCATGTCTAGTCTTGTCAGCAGCACTCTAGCTCTCATCTCATACGACTTACGGCTGCAGAATTACCTCTTTGGCTTCCTTGTCGTAGTCCGAGATATCAATCTCAGGGTCGAGGGTGAGTCTCAGCCTGAGGTCGTCATCATATTCGCTACTTCTGAACGAAGACAATATGGTCTCACAATCATCGAAAAGTTCAGTGCCTCGTCCTACGAGCTGTGGTGACAGTGCTGAGACAGGAATGTCAAACTTCTCGATGACTGCCTTCAGTATACCCAAGTGGAGTGCGATTGTGCCGCATCGACCACCAGCGGACACGATCTCCTCCTTGAGCTGCAACGTGGGGTCATTCTTCATAACTCTTTCCGTTGTCGTGTCGACGGTCAAAGATCCAATGTCCAGGACAGTCACGAGGTCGCCTTCCTGATTCTTTATCAGTCCTGTATTTCTGGTCTCAGCCCGGATAATATACCTTGAAGTGAACCATCCAGACATCATGGGGGGTCTGTACTTTGACGTCGTAAAGGAGGACATGCACCCTGCATGTGCCTCAGACAACAACTTGATCTTGTCGCCTTTTCGCTTGTCGAAACCCGCATTTTGGGCAATACTCTCGAGTTTCTGCCGACCTTCCGGGCTGCATGCTGCCGGATGGGTCAGCACAAAGATTACATTAGTCTGCTCAAATGTTGCGGTGCCCTTGACGGTCTGCTTGAACTTGTCCATCTCGAGCTTATAGAGATACTCGAGCACAGCCTGCGCGGCTCGTTCATCCTTTTCGACGGTATCGAAGCTCACTAGCATTTGTGCAATGTTCTCTCCTAGGATCGGATTGTCGAAACGAGCATTATGGGATCTGTCATCTAAGGATGCTTTGAAGAACGCACTAGAGACCATGCTATCAGTAACTTTGAATCCAACGAGTGGAGCTCGACTCCGGAATTTTGGGTTAGTAGAGTTGTCCTCTTGGAAGGCTACTTGGGATGGCGCCTTAAACCCGTTCCTGGGGACGCCTGGCCAGTCCATACTCGCTAAAACTGATGCTGCGGCGGTTTCCTTCGGTGCACTTGCACGTCCTGACTAGTTAACAACCACCATACATCCAAGACGACCTTCCACTTACCGAAGCCCCACATCCCCAGGTCGATTCCGATGATATACGGGAGGAGTTTCTCGACCTTAGCTCTCTTCTGTGAACTTCCCTGGCCTGGTTCAGCCTTGACAACAGTTCCCCGTTTCTTTGAGGTAGTGCTCGATGTGAGGTTCGACATATCGGGTGCGGGGTCCCTCAGGTTCGAGTGCTTCGATGCTAGAGGTTTCCTTTTCCCGTTGGTCTTTCTTGGCTGGCCTCGGCCGGTCAAAGGACCATCTGTCCTCTTTTGGCGCCTTGAGGTAGCTGTGTGCTCCGGCATTTCATCTTGACCAGATGGCCCCGACGCCGAGCTTGGTAGAGGTACAGAAGCCACTGGAGCTGCGACCATCATCAGCGTGGTCTAAGCAGGGTAAGTTGAAGGCCGCTTACCTGGTCCTGCTTTGAGGATAACCTCTACTGGATGCTGACTCATGATTGGATTCCAGAGGTCTCTATTGCTAGTTGAATCATGCAGCGAGTGTGGGTAGAGATTTGAGGGGGAGATGGGAGGCGGAACGGGAGATGGGGCAGCGAGTTATATGAAGAATCCTATCTCTGGGTCTGCCCTGTCTTACATGCTCCTACCCCATGGTGAAGACAGGATGAGGTGGAACTGCACACCTAAACTTCACCTCACTCGACATCTACACCATCAACGATACCAAAATATCGCAACAGCCGACGTATGAACCGGCCAAGCAATCCTTCCTCATCTGCTCAAGCCGTCACTTGAACCTCACTTCATGTTTCTGGAACTGCTCTAGTAGCTTGTTTCTCCGACGTACCACTGTTAGCATTCTAACCTTCTCCTTCGGAACATACACTTCGAAGCACAATGGCACCAAAACGCCTTTTGGGAGACGCAAGCGACGACGAGTTCACGATCCAGGAAGGGTCAGAAAGGTCGAAAAGACCAAGAACTGACGCCAGAGCTGCAGCCCCGAAATTGCTGCCTCACGAGCGCAACGCCGACGCCAATGACCATGGGAAACTCGGCGATGCAAAGGGCAAACAGGCAGTGAATGCTCTGTCACAGGTGAAGAAGCTTACTGAGGACAATACCCGTCTACATAAGGAGCTCCGAGTATTGCAATCGAAGCTGCCTCCTGGCGCCTGCTCAGACACGAATTTTGTGCAGGACCAGAGCGAGATTATGAAGATGTTCCGTGCTCTCAAAAAGAGGATACACGACTTTGCGGCCAACCATGCATTGGGAGGGCACGTCACCCGTCACCTAAGCGGGCCGAATGTTGATACGATAGTTCGCATACTATCCGGAGAACATCCCATGTTCCAATACCAGGCTCTGACAAAAATCAACAAGGCGTCATTGTTCTCAAGATTGATCGGTGGACCAAGAGTCGGAGCACAATCCATCATCGAGCATCTTGTGGCATACGAAATTCTCACCCGCCCCCTGCATTTCTTGCCAGTTGTTATGGAGAAAGCTTTTCTCGAGATCGCTGCACGCCTGACAAGTAAGACCCCCAATCATGCTTCACATGTTACGTTTATTAACTTGCTGCAGAAACGTCGGAGAATGGGAACCTCTACGTAGGAAAGACTGTCAGAGCGATTTACGAGGATCGTGAGCAGTATACTGGCACTCTGTTCAAGCACATCGTTGATGACATCTTTGAGGACAGTCGCATAGTATATTACGATCGTCTGACGGACGTGTGCCTTAATCGCGACACAGGGCTGCTCAAACTTCTTCTGAAGTCTCCAGATGAGAAGACCGTGCAAAGACAGATTACGCTGCTTCGCGGCATCTTCATGGCAGCAGGAAAGTTGAGTCTCCAGATGTGTGTGCAGGACATAATTGTCATGCCCCATGGGTTGAAGGCGATCGGATCGAATGACTGTTTCCGGCCCGGACCGCAGAACCTTGAGCTGCACACCATCGTGAAGTCAGCGGCCGGGGACACCGCTCTATACAGAAACAACATTGGTTTGGTCGTTAGCCCTCAACTTACGTACGCAAGATTTGGGGCAAGTGGGCGACGTCCAACAGCCACCACTGTCTGCAAAGCTGAGGTAGTGCCGTTCGTCGAGGAAAAGCTGTTCTCAGAAGATGGAAAGTCAGTGGCGCTTACCAGCAAGTCAGAAGGACTCGTGATCGAGGAACCGTCCACGCCACCGGTCACCACATCTTCGCCACAGGCTGCAGAGTCAACGCTTGGAAGACTATGTGACACTGCTGCTCGAAGGGCTAAGCAGAAGGATGAAACCAATGCACCCCATGCATTGGCCCCAGAGCAGGACCGCCATTCAAACCAGTACCTTCAGGTAAGCTCATCATACCTCCCCGCATTCACGACGCTTATTGAAAACGTGCAGGGTGGATGTGTTAACGATACCATCGTAGACTCCCAGCTTCCCAGAATATACAGGCGGAGCCCCCCTGCAAACAACTTCCGGCTACCAGTGGGCGTCGAACCCATCATTCTTGACGACGACCACAACGACGACGACGACGACGCCGAGGCCAGACGGAATGCTGAAACACGTAAACACAAGCCCGATACACGACAAGCCAGTCAAGAAACACAGCGAGGGTTCGAGCTCCCCGAAATCGAGTCGATCCAATTTGACGCCTCCGCGCAGAGCACCGGTGGCAGCTTCGGCATTAGCAGACCAGACCAGCAAGCAGGAAAGACAGCCGACGGAGGTCAAAGCCTCCCGGCGTATGAAACAAGTGATCAGAAAGAATTCGGAGACGGTAACAGCGAAAGAGTACAATGGCATCACAGCGCTCCATCCAACCCCAAAGACAAGCAAGAAGAGGCGCAGGCAGAGCAAGCGACAGCAAGCCCAGTAGAAGGGCTACCAATTTCGGCAGTATCTGGCTGCGGAGCCGCAGAAGTGATCAATGCCGCACACAATGCGACCGAGCACGGGGAAGACGATACAGCGAGATCGTCTTCTGTGCCTCATGCCGCACCTCGTGACATAGATGCAGAGTTGACACAAGAGGAGCGAGCAAAAATCGACACCGCCCGATATACCTCGCGGCATCGTCCGGACATACGCACGTCGTTCAAGTATTGCTCGATCACGGTGCAGAAGTCAATGGTCAGGGAGGAGATTACGGCAACGCACTACAGGCGGCATCATATCATGGTCACGAGAAGATGGTCCAGACACTGATCAATCACGGCGCACATGTTAATGCTCAAGGAGGAAGAGTCTACTTTAATGCACTGCATGCAGCATCAGCTAACGGCCACGAGAAGGTGGTACAGATCCTGCTCGAGCAGGGTGCAGAAGTTAATGCTCAAGGAGGAGACTACGGTAACGCAGTGCAGGCGGCATCAACGTTTGGCCACGAGACGGTGGTGCAGATGCTGCTCGATCAGGGTGCGGAAGTTAACAGTCAAGGAGGAGGTTACGGTAACGCACTGCAGGCGGCATCAGCTGGAGGTTACGAGAAGGTGGTGCAGATCCTGCTCGACCAGGGTGCGGAAGTTAACAGTCAAGGAGGAGGTTACGGTAACGCACTGCAGGCGGCATCAGCTGGAGGTTACGAGAAGGTAGTGCAGATGCTGCTCGACCAGGGCGCTAATGTGAACACAGTCGCCAATTACTGGGACTCCCGTACTAATAGGATGGTCGATGGCAATGCAATACAGGCAGCATCAGCTAATGGTCACGAGAAGGTGGTGCAGCTACTGCTCGCAGCAGGAGCTACACCTCTAGAACCAACGTCAGCTGCAGTGCAAGCCTGATTGCACTGGAGCCAAAGATATTGTTCAAGCGCAATCTTTCTTAATAACCCTGCTACCTGCCAGAAGTGATACCAGACAAGCTTGTACCTAAAAAGAGATAGGTCAACAGCTAAGTCATTCTCTACCATACACACAACAGTAAAAGCGCTACGGCAGCTGCTAAGAGCAACCACACCAACGTCGACTGCTCAGCACGTTGGCCCGAGCAGCTCAAGCTAAGGCACCGAGGGCCCAGAGACAACAGAATAACCAAGCAAAGCGAAACACTCGCGCAAGATTTCTCACAAGTCTGTCCAAGGAATGACCCGGTCATAGCCTGTGGCGTTTCACCATTTGCGCCTCAAGTGACTTTCGGCCTGACATCTAGATAGATCTGCGGGGGAAGTTTGTACTGTTGTGAATGGCGCAAGAGATCCGTGCCCTTCGAACTCTGTTCCGCCCGGTTTAGGCTCTGTAAGAAGGAGATAGTTAGTAGTTCGTAATATAGGCGAGACTTATAGTTATACTCTATTATAGTCCTTAAGCTTCGGCCTTGAAAGCCCCGGTGCGGTTGACGTCTCTAGTCTTAGGTCTTTCGAGCTTTCCTAGCAAGATATACAGATAATCCCTCAACTGACGCAGGTCGCTGACTTAAGGCACTCTACAATGTATAGCATGCCTTTGAGGCACCATGTGCATTCTCATTTAAGGCCCTTCTCTAGGCGATGTAAGTTCGGCTTGCTCCTCGCGGATTGGAATGCCAAGGGACCGATTAACCCCCTTGACGCGGCATAGGTCTCATATTGCGCTAGGAAAGTAAAATATATAAGCCGTGGTGACCAGGTTCACTACTGTATGTTCATCACCTGCCGTGCTTTTTAAATCCACCTTGCCGGTATGTGCCATTAGTTCTGTCGACTTGCTTTCACCCTGCGAGTTAATATTTGTCTTCGACTATTCGTGACTAAAGCCTCCTCAAGCTGTTCTGAGTTTTTGGAGCGCCCATGGCTCTCCCAAGCGAGTCTCAGACTGGGACTCCCAAGGCCGTTACCGCTCAGGTCACGATGTCCTCCAATGCAAATCCAGCCTCCAAGCCTGCAGAGCCAAAAGATGCAGATGCACCCCGTATGTAAGCACCCTTAATCCCCATCCCCATCCCCATGACCGCGCTCCCCCCAATCTAACGACCCTCCCTCCCCCGCAACAGCACCCCCCTCCAAGCCCAGATACCACGTCCAAAGCCCCGACGAATCATACTCAATCTTCGGCGTCGATGCGATCTGGCAGAACCAGTACGTCGGGCCCTCGACAGACTTCATCGCTTTTAGAAAGCGATACGACTGTGACATTGATGCTATGATCTTACTGGTCGCGAGACACGTGGAACAGGGGCTGTATAGTGTTATTAGCTTGAACGCTACGCCGCACATGCTGACGGTGATTTGTGGGTGTGAGAGGATGAGGGCGGATCTGCCTGCGCATATGTGGGATGATCCGGCTGGGTGATTGGGATGTCATGTTACTCCTGGATGTATTTCAGTGAGTGAGCGTGGCTTGGTCGCTGCTATGTTGTCCACGAGCTTTAGGTTTAGAAGCTTGCCAACGGGTTTCTATAGGTCCGTCCGTCGTTGCCCTCTTTGATGGTGCCTCAAAAGCATGCTATACACCCTACCTATAGAGTGCTTCAAGTCAGCGACCTGCGTCAGTTGAGGCATTATCTGCATGTCTTGCTGGGAAAGCTCGAAAGACCCAGACATTCACAACCCTGCAGTGTCATGCTGCTGTGTCAACCAAAGGAAGCAGGCAACTTTTGTGGCAATGGATCGCGATCCATATATAGTACATCCTCTATTTGCACAATACCAAGCAACTTTTGGTCCCCAAATATCACGCTAATCCTCCCTTAACACTCTCGCAGTACTTTTCCTCGAGCCACCTGCCTTCCTCTTCTTCTTGTGGCCCTTGTCAAATGCCACCGCACTCTGATGGTCTCTCCCAACATTATCAAGCGGTTTGACTTTGTAGATTCTGATGATCCAGTTTTCACTGGTAAATGCCTCCTCCAGTGTGCTGAGCTCTGGGCCCTGCGCTGGAAGCTTAGATCCTCTAACTCGGTCCTGTGCTTGGCCGGCGGGAAAGAGAGAGTTGTAGTTGTAGTATGACATTTTGTACCTGGGATGCGATATTAGTGGTGTGTAGACAGATATAGATAGATTGACTTACATGAGTGAGTTCTTCATCGCTGGCGTCGCCTCATCATCAACACGATACTCTCCCCTTGCGGTAAAGAAGTCACGTTCTCGGACCTCGTCGGGCCATATGCCCTCGGCGATTCTTACCATCCACAAGAACTTGTTGATGTCGTCTCCACTATAACCAAGGAGACCGCCGAACACGACGAGTACGTAGTCCACGTCGTGTTGTCGAAGGATAGGATAGCTGACTTCTTCCCGCGAGCTCATTGCTTTGCCGACGGTTGCGATATGTGTATTGTTCCAGGTGTTGTTGTCTACCAACGTTGGTCGATCAGCCATACCACCAATCTGGTAGCCGTAATCCCACCATGACATGACGCGTGCATTCTGTTCGGTGTTTTGTCGAAGCCAGTAGTAGGCTTCTCTGTAATCATCGATGATATGCTGTGAGCCATCTGGTAGTCGAGAAGCGAGGACGACTGATGGTGAGGAGTATGCGTTTGAAGTTACCCATGTGCAATGAGCCACGAACAACAGCAAGAAAGAAGCGGTCATGGAGGTGACAACAGCTTTCGACACGATTGAGTAAACACCAACAAGCTTCTCGCGTGTAGATCGCAGAGAAGGGTTTAATGCCACCTTAGCCGGCTTGGCCGAGCCGTTGCCCTCTGCTGTTCCATTGGCGGAAGAGTGGTCGGACGGACTGTCGATCTGCGTGTATGTGTTGAGGATATGTGACAAGGCCAGGGCAGAAGCGACGCAGACGATCGGGGTCAAAGTCAACATTAGCCGAACCATGACACCGGCGAAGTAGCTGGCGAAGACTGCATAGATGACGACAAAGACGTGCTCGTCCTTCAGTTTCAGGAAGCACATGTAGACACCGGCAGGGAATGCCCAGATAAGTAGGTTGAGATCGAAGTAGAAGTTGGGCCATGCGGTGGGCTGATGTTCAGAGACTGAAGCAATGATGGGTATGTGAACCTTGGCGTAGCCAGTATCCCAGAGAGAGTAGAAGCGACCACTCCAGGGTGCGATGACACCAGTCACAGTCAGCAGCATCAAGCCACCAAACAGAATGACGAAGATGAGGCCTCCAAGTGCTAGAAGCAGAGTCTGAAATTGCCTGCCGGGTAGCTGGTTCCTAAGGTAGTCGAAGAAACCGACGAGATTGAGGAGGCCGAAAACTCCCAATGCTGCCATGTGGTCGCTGCTTCTGATTGGTAGGAAGCCGACAAAAGGAACTTGCATACTGGCCAAGGTTCCCAAAGCGTACCAAGTAGTGTAGGCGATGTATATCCTCGAGCTGAATCGGCCCATCAAGATCAGCACGAAGACGTGCAGGGGGATCAAGTTCGTAATGAAGACATATCCACCCCAAGCCGAGACCATATAGCCGTAGAACAGTGCTGCCAGGGCTCCCCACATGACTGAACCCACTTTTACGGCTTTGATCCATAGGTAGAATGTAAAGACGAGAAGGAAGATGGCAATGGCTTCGTTGTCGTAGCTGCCTGCGACGGATCGGGAGATGTAGCCAGGGGTTATGCCCATGAATGCTGCTGCGAGGAGACCGGCCGAGGGAGAGGCAGACATTTCGGATGTGAGGAGGTACATGGCTAATGCTGTCAAGCCAGAGAAGCCGGGTGCTAGAAGGACGCAGACATTTCGAATGTCAACGGGGATGGAGAGGAAGCGTAGGACGTGGTAAATGACGCCGGAGGTCACCATGAGACCTGGATATAGGGTGCCACCAGTGACTCGTCCCAGAGGATGCCACGTTCCTGTTCACCAACCATTGTTAGCACAGTCTCTTTTTTCGCATCAAAACGTGATTGGTAGGGCACATACGGTCATCGAACCAGTCCCAAAAGCTGTAGAAGCCATGTTTGATGAGATATTTTGTTGCTCGAAAGTTGAACCAAGGATCGACTGCGTCGTGTCAGTTGCTGCAATGGAAGATGCGAGGGCTGAGAGGATGACAAGGAGGGACACACATTCATGGATGATGCTTTCGAATCCTGCGTTTTTGGTCAGCTAGAGTCAGGCAGGGGCCAGGCCAGGGACATACGAATAACACTGAACAGACGAGCAGTAACAGCGGCACCTGCTATCGTACATAATATAACGATGCGAAGCAGGCCACGAGTGTTCTTGCTCGTCGACCCCTTCATGTAGGGGTTGTCAGTAGTGGCAACGGCCATGTTGGCCGTATCAGACTGGGCGACAAGGCGGCGAGAAGGAGGTGGGTGTGTTGGAGTCGATGGGTCAGCTTGCTCAATGCATGCCATGTATCTTGAAGCCGCAACGTTTCAACTGCGACGGTCTTGGCATCTCGCCGTGCTGCGGACGCGGCCACTGCATGTGAGATCGGAGTGAGCAGGGGTTCCCTTATCGATAGCTAAATGCTGCTACACACCTGGGCAGGCAGTGCTCTCTCCCTTACTATGCGCTAACTATCATGCACAAAGCATCTGAGTACGGTACGTCGCCATGCAAAACTCTTCGTTTCATGATGACACATGGTTCAAGTTTCGAACAAGATCCTATGTGCACCAACAGCCATAACGTATTCTACACCACACCTTGATCCAACTTACAAACACGATACTACTTTTAGCATAGAGTCAGATCATTCACGGATATCAGTACTTGCTTCTCAGACTGATCAGGTGGACACCATCCTCATCGAGCCTTGGTTGAGGCTCGTGTCCTATACCACGCCACAGCTGCCACAGCATGATTGCTGGGTAAAGCCAGAAATTTCATGACCGCAGCAACAGCTCCCGCTTCCCCTCAACAAGATTACGAGTTTGAGGCTTCTGGGGTTCTAGGAGTCTTGGACGTCAGACTTGTTGCGATATAGCTTCAACGCAGGATGCTTTGTCCTAAGGTAGTGGTGGAGGGTGCACATCCATTCTAGGTAGTGACTGTACGCTGGTCATCTGTGACCATGGTCTCCGCGGTGACTGTTGTTACCCCTCCCTCCACCGTGATCGTGGCTGTGCCGGAAGTCTCATCTGGGAGGATGACTGTCGTTGTATCGAACACTGTGACCGCAACGGTGAAGGTTGGAGTCGGGCTGGAGCTGCTGTATGTGTAATCTGGTCCAGCGTAGCCAGCCGGCAATACCGTTGTAGCTTCATCGCGAAGTCGAAGGTGGTTCGACATACCACATTCGCAGATTGTCCGAGTCCTTGTGACAGTGCGGGTAATAGTCGTGTCTAGCATGCCATCAGGATGAGCAGCTGGTTCTGACGACACTGTTGCAGAGTATAGAGAAACAGCAGTTGCACCACATGATCGCGAGTTATCACATGCTGCCCATTCGTCCCAATGCGCAACCGACTTCTGGATATTGACAGAATCAGTTGACAAAGAGGTTAATTCCCGAGTTTGCGACCTATTAGATCTGGTAGAACTCAAAGTGACTGGCGAAGACCATGTTGTTTTACTTGTGGGTGTACTCCAGCATGTAGTCGAGTTCGACTGAAGTGGAGTGGTCAGGCTCGATGACGGAGTGTTGGTGGCGCTCCGTAGCAGATAGCTCGTCGTGCTGGATGATGTAGTGCCAGTCGTGCTCAATGTCAAGGTTGTCCTAGCTTCTACAGTGCTTGTAGGGGAACTACCCGTGGTGGCTTCAGACGGTGTGGTGGTTGGCACGGAAGCCGTGGTAGAGTCGGACAACGTGGTAGACGTAGATGTCGTGATAGGATCAGGAGTTGTGGTAGATCCAGAGCTGGTCGTAATAGCATTAGTATCAGATGTACTTGTAGTCGTACCAGCTCCAGTCGTAGTCGTTTGTGGAAGGGTAATCGTCCTCGATGGGGTGCTAGTAGTAGTACTCGGGCAGCCACTGTATGCGGTGAAAGAAGCACCTGTCAGCATTGTGGTACTGGTAAAGGTTTCCGTTGAGTCATAGAGGGTCGCGACCACAGTGGTCTCAGGCACAGTAGAGCCAGGCTGCGTGATATAAGCGGCGACGTCACCGTATCCGTCTCAACTACTGATGTAGGCGCAACCAAGAACGCCCAGGTCTGAGTGTAGTGTATATTGCCGTTAGCAAACTGAAAGCCAACCGTAGCCGTTCCGGGCGCAATCGCCGTGTTGGCAATAGGACATGTGCGAACATTCGTAGCTGCTCCGATTTGTGGCAAGACACCATTGTTGAAGTTGGTACACGATACGGTCGAAGCTCCTGCTGCTACTGGGAAAGTCAAGACAGGTATAGCGCCTAGGCCTTCAACTGCATCAGGTCAGCCTTGCGCCCTCGTTCTAGCGTGCATGCGTACTATTCGAAATGGTAGCAATAATGCCAAAATTGTTTGTGTTGCTCGGGTCGAATCCGTACGAAGTGCTGAACGTTGGGGGAACGTTTGACACGAGGCTGACAGCGCCGGCTAGCTGGTCTGATTGAAAAGAAAACGCTGCCCCCATCTTGACAATAGTCACGAGTGACGAGAGTTGGTGTGATGGTAATGAGTGGTGGCAGTGAAAATGCTCGACGGTGTGATCGTGGTGAAGGTAAGACGGAATTCAGAAAGTCAGAGGGTAGCCGTGCGAATACGTACTCGTAGACAGGACTTTTTGGCCTGTCCGCCATCGCGAAGACTCTCATATTGCACGAAGTCCTTTCATCACTATAGCATTGTTCGCGCTACAGATCTGGATTGAACGCCAGATTCGAGATTGCGAGGCGTTGATGGCTTCAAACTTTACCTGCGCCTCATGCGATCAAACACCCCCCCCTCCTTTTGGTCGAGAGCGATTCTGGCGGAGCGCATATTATTAGCCAAGCATAGCTTGTGTCATGGTGGTAGTGATACATATGTACACATACAGATTCTGCTACCAGATCATGGTGATACTCGTTGAACAGTAATAAATGATCGACGTACTAGTACCAATAACGCCGTCCAAACGAATAGATTGCGCTATCCCCAAAGCAGCCACGATTACAGAAATGAGAGGAGCCTTAGTAGGGCGGAAAGTCAAAGTGACCGCTTCACTTGCCCACTTGGCATCGGTCATCCCGAGTTTTCACGCGAAGAGCATCTGAAGCGGCGTCTAACCTAGAGGTACTAGGTCCGGTGTCTATCATATTAGCGGTCTTTGTCTTATCGACACCCTTCCAGTTATTACAGAGACAACATCATCCAGAAGTGCTACTTGCAATGCGCAATGACGGCACAATGCGGTGTCTTCCTGTTAAGTACAAATACGCTTTGACCTCAGGCTGAGCTATGGCAGCTGATCCAGAGGCCCTACCGATAGGAGCTATCGTGAAAGAGCTCAAGAACCAGACAAGTCGTGATGCTCTTAGGTGTAGGTCTTTGAGAGGAAAATACAGGTACTGAGGTATGGGCGGGCATGATGTTAGAGTAGCATTGCCGCCAAGTTGCGTACAGAGGCCTAAAATCGTCTACATACAATGTGTCCGAGGCCGCAGTGATCTAGCTTTGCAAGGGCGTGGGCATGGACCGGAATCACCCCGGCGTCATAGTGAAGTGCCCGGTCACAATTAGACCCCAACAGGGAAGGTGAATTTTGGATAGGTGGATAGGTACCAGTGCTAGAAGATACCTGGAAAAGCGATATTATGTTGCACCGCCTGTCGCACCTGAATGAGTCCTGGGGGATCGACATATTCTTGTTGAGTAGGGCTACAGTAATCCACTCATGACCGCTGCAGCTTCGAACATTGATGATGGCCAAACCGCTTGATGAATGAAGTGAACGAAGTTAGAGCCCTGCCCAGCTAGTCTTGGCGACAAAGTCAATATCTTGTGTTCCTGACTTCGCATTCCTCCCTCTGGTCGCTCGCTTGACTTGCGTCCCAGTACTAGATTTGACAAGACCCATCATCTTCAGTTCTGCAAGCGCTCGATAGAATTGTGTCATATCTGCTTTCAAGTCCGGTTCTTCGTTTTCGTCGTGAGCGGCGCCGTTCACCTCTTTTGCCGGCTCGATTCGTGATCTGAAAGCGTCGAATAAGTCGCGCACATTGATGATAGTCGGGGCCTCTTGGAGGAGCGTAAAAAGAGTTGACGCTGGTGGCATCGTGTTCGATTGCTGAATACTGCGCTGATGGTCATCCTCTGTATCCGAGCCGTCGCTTTCGCTGTTCTCTCGCCCGCGATGCCAGCCGAGATAGTCAGAGGGTCGTAGCAATGCCCGCTCAATCGCAGCTCTGGGATGTGGTTTGAAGCTCGGCTTGAATCTGGTTGTCCGTGATGACAATACGTATGCTTCATGCAGCAGTAAACTTGACACGTCCAGAGAAGACGTTTGTAATTTGTGCTTGAGTGCCACTAGGAGGTCGGCTTTCGCTGGAGAGTCTATAGTAGTGCCTTTCTTTGCAACTTGGGACGTTGGTTTACTCGATCTCGCAGTTTTGCCTCTTTTGCTTGGAGTTGATGGTGCCAAAGCAGATACCCCATCACCGTTGGCGTCTGCCACTGAGGCACCGGTGTCATGACTTGTACTACCGTTGGGGATCAGCTCGTGGTGAAGCTGGCTCTGCAATGCGTTTACCACCTCACTGAGATCTAGTGTTGAGCCAATCTCTGCTGGCAGGCCTTTGAGTATTTGCAGTAGAGTTGCTGGTGAAAAGTCTTGTATGCGTCCCACCGCCTCGTCGTACGCTTCGGTATTCGTAAGATCGTACATGGCCCGAGAGAGCTGTATTTCTATCTCCAACTTCAAGTTCGGGCGTCGCAAATCCTCTCGGAGCAACGCACAACATAAGCCTGCAAAACTGCGTATTACCCGCCGCGAGGCGTCGTACGCCGTTTGGCCTTCCTGGACTCGATCCTTCACCTCCTGAAGCAGAGCTTTATCATCATTCAACAGACGACGCACCCTTGCATTCGACGTCTGGTCTTTCTCTGCAAGGAGGTTTTCGCAGAACACTTTGAATGAGTCTGTGCTTCGGACAGCGCGAGCTAGGTGCTTCTGGTCCTCGCCGCCAAGAGATGTAATGTCTGTCTGCGCCAGGCTTGCGATGGGGTTTGCGAAGAAATGTGACATGTAGAGGTACTGTATCATACTGTTCAGCGATTGGGCAGACTTCCCATGCATTTGGTTGACGTCGCTGAGAACAGACATAACGGTTGAATCGAGGAAAATCTGCGGTGCTGGCTCCTCGGAATCTTGTTCTCCGCTTAGAAGATCACTGATCAGGTGGCTCCGTGGGGCAAAGTTGAAGGTACGCGCTTCCATACGCTTGAGACACGACTTTGATATTCGATGCTCGAACAGCTCCCTTGTGCTCGTGATGCCCAACATCAATGTGAATGGGATGCGGTCCTGCCACAAACAGAGCGTGTGGACCAGCTCGTTCATGACATGACTATCGAAAGTCTCTGCATCAGACAAAGACACGGTTACTTGGGAGATAGAATGATCTGACAGAAACTGCTCCAGAAGTTCAAGGTCGAAGTTCAACGGTAGCAGACGTTTGTGCCTAGCAAGGTAATCGTTGTAGCCATCGACTCCTGAGTGCCCGATAATGACGCCTTTGATCAGGTTCTTGAGAGCTGTCTGCAGGTTGGGGCACATTCGTGTCTGTAAATCAATCAACACGCTTTTGCCTAACCTTGGCGACTCTGTTGAAACTCTGCGAAGCACAGATTCATAGTTCGCGATATCGAGACCGGTAAGGAGCAAGGCAGTGCTCAGTTTCTGGCGCTGTGATGAGTTCGAGGCATCGAGCAAGAAGCTGGTTAGCTGAGTTAGGCTATCTTCGTCAACCTCGTCCTGAGTGGTGTCTGATTTGTGACTCCGCCACAGATGGTCAAACAGCTCCCAGCGCCTTTGCGCGAGCCCGTCCGGATCGCCATGCTGGGACAACCTGGGAAAAGACTGCGATGCAAGCGCAGTCCCGTTCAATTTGCGCTTCTTAGCTGGCCTCTCCTTTCCAACTTTGCGCGTTCCGCCAGCCCTGAAAATGAAACAAGCCTGTCGTTGTTCAGCAACTCTCCTCGTACTGCGGCAAGAGTTTGAGACATACCTGGTATGAGCTGTCTTCAAAGAAATGCTCTTCGGTGTTCTCTTCGAGGTCGATATCGTCCATTGCTGATATTGGAGATGCTAAAAGGACTTTGGACGCGTTGTGACGCGTTAAGTTGAAAGGGGTCTCGGATGTTCTCCACCCGAGATTTCACAGGAACGGCAAGCGCAATGGCGATGTCATTGCTTTCCATTTCCTCGACGTCCCTAGCAAGGTAGTGCCGTGGTCAAGAGGAACGACCACAGCCTGTCAGATCTATGCAAGGCATCTGCCGGCTTTCTCGACGATGGCATCAACAGTTCTGTCACTCTCTCAGCTTTGGACCCCATCAACGATGTCTACAGGCATTCATCCCCGTCCGCGAGTATCGACAGGGCCGTAGCGTGCGCAGACCTCGAGCGATAGCATCGGCACCAACATCTAGCAATGCATCTCCTCCGCACAAAGATGCATCTTTCAGTCCCTTTGGCGACGATCTACTGCCGCCATCCCAACTGCTCTCACGAAATGGTGATGATTTAGTGGTACGAGAGTTCGAGCAACATGGCTCGGATAACACGACGCGAAGAGCAATTGAGCCGAACAGAGAGTTGAAAGATGAAGCTGAAGAAGTCTGGCAGGAATTACAGGATGTGGAAAGGCAGTTGGAGATTGCTCAGGAGGGGCCATTTGGTCCACGAAGCGAGTTCATGCAACAATTTCCTAAAGACCAAAGGGAAGAGCTGTTGAAAGCCCTCGCCAAAGAGGGCATCGTGCCACAAGACGAAGAGGACACACTGGACTTGGCCGAGCTTGACCGGCTGATGGAAGAGGAGGACGACGATACAAGCGAAAAGCAAGAGCTGGGTGTTACATTACACATTCCCAAAGTCCACCAAGCTTTTGTTGCGCGCTTCAACAAAGCACTGAAGGCTGCACAAGAGAACGAAGGCGATGTTGTAAAGAGCCTAAATCTGTGGAAGTGGTACCTGCGGTGTCAGCAAAAAATTCCAGCCTTTTCTCAGATCATTTCCGAGAACGTGTGGAGTTTCTTGTGGCAGTCACAGAGTCAACTTGGAGTGCGCCACCAGCATCTCGTCATGCTTGGCCGCGACATGCGTTCAGTGGAAACCCCAATGGACGATCAGCAGTGCCTAGAATACATCAGAGCACTCCATATCTGTGACGATACCATGGGTGCGTTGTCGGTCTGGGAAGAGGTGAAAGCCCAACTGGGTTCCAATCTATCGCCGGATTTCCTGTCAGCTTTCTATTCAACTGGTGTTCAGCTCTATGTTTCAGTTGGACGACCACAGAAAGCACAGAGAGTAGCTTCTGGTGCGATAGAAAGGGGTGCCGAACCCACATTACTCGTCCATGTCATCTCCGGCTGGGCTCACGCGAAGACGGCAGACTCTGCTAGCAAGGCATGGGCTATGTATCTGAGAATGCGAGCGTTGCTGAAGGAAGATATGACGCCAGAGCTTTACGAGAAAGTCAGCGACGCCTTGCTAGATACCAAGCAGAGTGACATGGCTCTGGCTGTCTTCAAGGATATGATTGCTCGAATTCGAGGTGTCGGCCAGAACACCCTTGTCAGCTACGAGAAAGCGCTACGCGGCGTCCAACTAGACGGGGATCCGGAAGAGGTCGAGCGTGCCGTCAATCAGGTGTCTCTGACCATGCTGCTTGCGTTACCAAAGCCATATCAAAACAAATTCTTCTTCGCCTCGTGGATCAAAAAGTTGCTTGGACAACAGCGTGTCGAAGCTGCATCGATGGTTGTCGATCTCATGTACGAGCGTAACGTCAAGCCGGATGCCATTCACCTCAATGGCATAATTGGGGCGTGGCTTCGCGACAAGAGCGCAAAGTCTCGAGACAGGGCAGAAGTGCTCGCTCACGAGATGATACAAGCGAAGGTCAATCAAGTCGCAGACTCCGCGAAGAACAGTAGTCTGCGACAGCTGGGCAATGTTTTCCGCAAGGTCATGCCTATGCAAGAAGGCAGCAACTTTCTAATGACTCCGACACGTCTGGAGCGTCCAATTCCTGCGGCTAATGTGGAGACATTCTCATTGATGTTTGACTACTACGAAGAGAGGCGCAGGTGGAAAGAGTTCGGAAGCTTGACCCGAATTATGGTTGGACCGGCTCAACTGAAGCCCAACAGCTTTATCATGAACAAGTGGCTTTCAGCGGAACTTGAAGCAAAATCATTGAGCAGGTTCTGGACATTGTACAACAGTCTCAGATCAGAAATTTCTCCAAGCATTGAGACTTTCAGACTCGCCTGGGAGGCTGTCTCTTTATCAACCCGGAACGGGGTGCAGCCGCAGGTCGAAAGTGGGCAAAGCACATCGAGCCATCGACGAATATTCGCCAGCTTCATCGACTGGGGTGGTGAACTCAAAAGCCGACAGCTTGAAGACTGCAAAACCTATCTCACTGCAGGGTTCTCCACCGAAATTGTCCGGTCATTTTGCCTGAAGCTCGACTTGCCCGGCACCATATGCGCCTTGCAAGGTCTGTACTCGAGGTGGGATGTGACTCCGGACGACGTGTCTGTGCGGCTGATGACAGGATTAGTCGCTCGACTCCTGCCGCGGATTGATTCTACTCGGCCAGCGGTTGGAGGTCGAAGAAGGATGAACAGTCAACTCCAGACCGACCAGACCATGCTCAAGAAGTTAGCAGATATGGTCGGTACCATTGAAGCCAACATGAAGATCGAGCTTGTGGAAAATGGAGAAGCAGATCCTGGTGAACTCGAAGATGCCGGGTCTGTTGCAGCGAAGAAATTGCGATTAGACGTCATGATTGAGTTCCTCGTAGCCATGATGCACAAGATCCAGAAGCATCAGGGTCAGCCTGGAAAAGAACTGAAGGACGTGGCGGGCATCATGCATGTGGACGTGAGCCACATCGACGTGAATGGGCATGGCTCACGATCTACCTGCTCAGCAGGGGTGTAGAGAAGTAGTTGTACAAGATATCTTTCAAGAGCGGTCATGCTCAACTCCTTCCACCAATGCTCCTCTTTTCGTTTCTTCGCTACAAACCCGGAATGCAATGACAGCTGTCAGCCAGCTGTTCATTTCTTTCCCTTCTTCTTTTTCTTCCCACCACCGCCGCCAGCACCGGTATCAGGCGTTGTAGCCACCGTCGCTCCATCCACACCCGGCGTCTCGACCATAACGGCATCTTCATCACTTCCCTCAGCCACCTGCGCACCCCTAGGCCTCATCTTCTCCGGCGTACTCTCATTCGTCCCAGACACACTCGCAGAGCTCACAGAGCCCTTCTTCTGCGCCGTACCGGTGACCACCGGCTCACTCTCCCCCTCCAATTCCCGTCGACTCGCCTCCCTCACGGCCTCCCACGCCATCTTCTCGCCCTCCAACCCCGCCCTCTTCTCCTCAATCTTCGTCTTCGTCAACCGATTAACCACAATCTCATTCGCGCTCTGGAAGATATGATTGCCCCACCCAGCAGCCAACGCATTCGCCTCCGCAACCACATCCTTCAATTCCGCCTCCAGTTCCTGCTCCGCCCGCAGCAAGCGCTGCCAGATCTCATCGCCCACCACGCCGCGCTGCAGCAGCGTGTTCAGCGGGTTCTTGCGCGTCTGGATCTCGCGGATCCGCAGGATGTCTTCGACGGCGCGCTCTTGCAGCGCTGCCATGAGGATGCTGTTGGGCACCTGCTTGAGATCGGCTTGTGTGTCGGACTGGTGCAGGAGGGTCAGGTAGATGTTGCGCGCGGTGTGTGGGGGGAAGTAGGGCGACAGATTGAGTTTGGAGCGCAGTTTGCGTTGGCGGTAGATGTGGCTGAAGGTTGCGAGGGAGCCGGTGAGGATGGTGAGGTAGGCGATGGGGACGAGGAGGGAGGTTAGGGTGGAGGGGGAGGGGAGGTAGGGGTGTATGTAGTCCATGGTTGTGGTTCGATAATGGTGGTTTGGTTTGGTTTGTGGTGTGATGGGATGGGATGGTCAGGGCGTGACCATGCGACTTCTTGGTTGTTAACTTCTGTCGGTTGAGAGGGGCGGGTAGTGATGTAGGGTGTCGAGACTTCGAGGCTTGAATGTGAAAGAGCGTGAGGGTGGTGACTTCCTTTTTAGTCGTGGACTGACCCGACTCACAATGTCAAGTTATTTCGAATTAGGACACATGTGCTAGTCGCGGGCCCTATCGATAAGGCGTTAGTAGCCGGCTAAAGTTCGCGAAATATTGGCATTATTTTCTATTGATTTGCGCCTCACGTAAATTCACTTAGCCTGGCCCTCACTTATAATCGAGGCAGCACAAGACCATGCCACCCTCCCAGCTGAAGCAGTTGAAAACCTCGCTGCGGGACAACGGCATACTAGGACCTCAGAAATCCAAGAAACAGAAAAAAGCCAGTAACAAAGATGCTCACAAACGATCGCAGCGCAATGCTGCACTCGAGGGGATTCGAGAGCGCTTCAACCCCTTCGAGGCAAAGGCGCCCGCAAGAAGAGAGAAATTCGACATCGCGAGCAACAAGCCCACGAGGAAGACGGTGGAAAGACCTGGTGTGACGAGGGGACTGGGCGAGGAGCGCAGACGGGAAACGCTGCTCAAGGAGATGCAGAGCCGTAATAAAGTTGGGGGTATGTTGGACAGACGGTTTGGAGAGGATGATCCGAACATGACGCCTGAACAGAAGGCTGCGGAGCGGTTTGCACAGCAGGCTTTGAGGTCGTCGAAGAAGAACTCGATGTTTAATCTTGAGGAGGATTCGGATGAGGACTTGCGCCTTACTCATGGTGGGCGGGCGTTGGATCTTGCGGGGGATGTGCCCGTTAGAGACGACTTTGAGGAGGAGTTGTCCGGGTCTGAGGCTGCGGATTTTGATGCGCAGGATGATCGGCCGCGGAAACGGGTGCGCCTTGAGGATGGCGATGAAGAGGATGAGGGAGAAGATGAGGTACCGCAGAGGAAAAAGACCAAAAATGAAGTTATGCAAGAAGTCATTGCAAAGTCCAAGGCATACAAGGCCGCTCGTCAGGCCCAGAAGGAGGACGATGAAGACTTAAGAGCCGAGCTCGACAAGGGTCTGGGAGACATTTTCGCCGCTATGGGCAATCAGAAGTCTATTCACAAGCAGCTGCCGAGTCCTCCACTTACTGATTCCGAGCCGAGACTAGACCCTAGTCGGGCGGCCATGTTGGCTGGGAAGTCAAGGGAGGAGGCAGAGAAAGAGTATGAAGCAAACATCAGACAGATGCAGCTCGATGCACGATCGAAGCCCACCTTCAGAACCAAGACGGAGGAAGAGAAAGCCGCCGAAGAAAAGGCACGTCTGGATGACCTCGAGAGAAAACGATTGCGCAGAATGAAAGGAGAAGCTGAGAGTTCCGAGGATGAAGAGGAGCAAGAAGGTGCCGATATCGACAAGAGTGACGACGAAGAGCCAGATGACGCCGAAGCATTTGGTCTGGACCAGCCCGGACCCCGATATATACCAGACTTGGCCGTTGAAGACGAGGATGAATTCGTGATGGATGATATAATTGCAAGCGACACAGATCCAGACTCTGACGCTGATGCAGCCAGTGGTTTCGAGGATAACGATGAAAGCTCGCTTGAGGAACCGGAGGACGACGGGGATGACGATTTCATTAACGGTCTAGTACTGCCGAAACACCCAGCGACTGTCACAAAATCCACATCGACTGCGCCACCAGCAGCTGCTAAAGCCTTGCCCTTCACCTTTGCATGTCCCCAAGACCTTCAAGGGCTTATAGAAGAAACGGCGAAGCTCTCAGCTGATGGTCTGCCAACCGCGGTACAGCGTATCAGGGCTTTGTATCACAAGGGCCTGGCTGAAGGTAACGAGGACAGACTCGGCAAATTCTCGCAAGCGCTGATATTCTGGATCGCTGCTCTCGTCAACCATGAATGCCCACAGAAGCCCTCGATGCAGACCATTGAGCAGCTCTTGCGGCATGTGCACTCAATGGCGAAGACACAGCCCCATGATGTTGCTGCAGGTTTCAGAGAGTACTTCCGTCAGATGTTTCAAGAGGATCGCAAGTCGCTCGATGTTGGTGATCTGGTGGTCCTGACTGGTGTCTCTACGATCTTTCCGACTTCCGACCAGTGGCATACAGTCGTCACACCTTCGATGTTAGTCCTTGGAAAATATCTGGGTCAAGCACCTATGAACGACCTGGTTGAGCTTGCTAAGGGGGTCTACGCGTGTTCGCTTACTCTACGGTACCAGGCGATATCCAAAAGATACGTGCCCGAAGTTGTCACCTTTATTTGCAAAGCCATCCGACTATTGTTACCTAACGATGGCATTGCCAATGTGCCCAAGTGCACAACACCTACCTTAATGGAGGAGAGCACGTGTCGCATCACCAAGAAAGCCAGCAAAGCACCTTCCACCAAGAAAGCCAGCAAAGCACCTTCGTCAAAGCTCGGCTTCGAAGATCTACGAGCTTCTGATGGCAGTAAGAGGCGTCATAACCTTACTTCCGAGTCCCTTCTACTGGCCGTCCTCAACCTTGTTGCCACCTGCATTGACAATTACTCCTCCAAAACTGCCTACCCAGAACTCATCTCACCAATCCATGATCTCACAAAACAGCTTTCACAGCCAAGCGTCCTCACCCTTCTACACTCCACAACCCAAACGACAATCAAATCTCTCTCCTCCCGCCTCACTTCAACCCTCACCGCCTCAACAAGAACCCGCCTTCCGCTCACTCTCCACTCCCACCGTCCCCTAGCCATAAAATCCTCCTATCCTCTCTTCGACTCCTCCTACAACCCGACCCGCAAACAGCGCGACCCAGACGCTGACCGCGCAGAACTCAACAAGCTCAAAGCAGAGCACAAGAAGGAGCGTAAAGGCGCGATGCGTGAGCTCAGGAAAGACGCGAACTTCGTGGCGCGAGAACAGCTTCGGGAGAAGAAGGCCAAAGATGAGGCATATGAGAAGAAGTTCAAGAGGCTGGTGGCGGAGATTCAGGGCGAAGAGGGGAGGGAGGCGAAGGATTATGAGAGGGAGAAGGCGAAGAGGACAGGGAAGGGGCGGTTTTAGAAGAACAGAGATTCGAAGATGTGAGTAGGCTAAGTGTGTGTCTGGGGTTTTCGAGCTTTCCCGCAGAACATGCAGATTGCCCCTCAGTGACTAGCCGCATGAAACACTGACGTGTGGTGCAGCACGCAAGTATGGACTTTGTTTGTCGGGCACTAACCTGATTCCACGAACCCAGTGGTCCAAGACACAAAACGCCGTGAGGTTGGGCACACATATGCAGACCCGCAACAAGTGAAGAAGCAGATCTTCGTTCGTTCGGTACTTCTCAGTGCTGCTGCGTTCCAGCTACCGTCTCATCACACGCGTTGGTATACCTCCGAGGCAGACTTTGCTCGACAAGGCTCCCGCAGTGGCTGAGTGCATTGCATTTGCAGCTCCGACACCACTACTTTGACACTTCCACGTTTTGAGGCCTTGAACATCATCTCTGGAGTGTCTCGAAGCAAGATGCCTAACAAACTCGCAACAATATTGCATTCACGCAGGTGTGAAGTGCTGCAGTCCTGTTCCATTACCTGTTTGTTTGAGTCTCAAGTCCTGAATTGGAGGGAGCAAAGATTTGCTGGAGGTTGTATAAGAACGGCACGCCCTGCCCGGGTTTCCTTCTCTTCTTTCACATCACTTCACATGTATTTCAAATACATATATACATATGCACCTGTCTCATCAAGCTGCTTTCTGTATTCCCTTGTCCACCGCCCTCGAATGAAGCAACATCAAGAGCTACCGGAAGGCTGACGACAGTTTGCATGCACGTCACTGACTCGGACTTCAACTGTGCTGCACGCGGTAGGGACATCAGCTGTGCAGTTTCTCATTCTCTCACCTATAAGAAGCAGCTTACTCTTGCTCCTGATCCTAACGGGCTTCCGCTTTCCCAAGGCGAAGTCGCAGACCAACCCCAAAGCAAAGCTAAGCCCAAAAGCAAAACCCAAGTCCGAGACGAGGAAGGCTAAGGTGACCAAGATGCTACGGACTTCATGGAAACTAGGGCAAGCACAACCAAGCAAACCACCCAACTGGCCGGCAACGTTCATTTCGCGAGGGACGATAGACAACTTCATGCAGTCGACCACTGCAGGTTCAGCCACCCAATTTACGCTCGGCCGACTGTGGCACGGTGTTGATCGTCCGGTGTTGCGCTCAATCTTCTTGAACACGCGCCTGCGATATTTTCCGCGATGGAAGAAGTACAGCAAAAATCAAAGACCAGATCTCAGCCTAGGCGACCATTAGAATTCACCAGAGCTTCACCTACAAACATCACTGTCCTGCCTATCGAGGCCGAAAAGACCAAGTTCAATGCGATTGAGTCCTTGAACTCCTCAAATTAAGACCAGCCCTTGCTTGAGTAAGACACTGATCTTGATACGCTCGTTGCTCGACGTCCTGATGAGCTCAAGATCAAGGACTTCTACAGGGAGGATCGACAGTCAGTCTAATCGACTATTTTCGTTAGCAGCAAGACACAGTGGTCTTCACAGGCCGCTATCAACTTTCAAGCGGGCGCTTTAGGCGCGTGTCTATCTGGCTAGTTGACCTTTCTCAACCTCTTGTTCCTGACGACAATTTCTTGAAAGACCTGTACAGTGAATGCTCAGTGCATGGGACCGTTAGTGAGCTACTGTGCAAGGACTTGGCCGACGTCTATCATTCCTCAGTGAGAGCATTCTGATTAGAGGTCGTCGGAAGGACAGTCAAGACGAAGAAAGCACTGAGCTCACTGGTGCAACTATTCCAAGATCTGCCCGAAGAGAATTGCGGTTGGAGGAGCCTTTACTGCATTTAGTGGCTAGCGCAGTTCAATGACTTAAGGTCACTGTAACGTGCAAGCTTCCCTGCTTGTTTGGCAATAATGTCGTCCTTCTTGGCAATCGCTGCTTCATCTGGTTGAAAGAGGTAGACCTCATTCATCTTCTTGTCTTCACAATCTCTCTCAAAAGTCACAGCAGCACCATATCGATTGGAGGATTGTTCGATGTGAGGAAGCCATTTCCCTCCACACCCGCCGCATCACGCGGTATTGCAGCCACATTTACGACAGCAGCATCGCCATGGGTCCGCACCCGGTCGGTAGCTTCCTACCTGGCGAGTGGCTCTTCTCGTGTCAATTGCATTCGAGGCTAGAGACCCTCTGAGATAGACGGTTGATCGAGTTATTGCCAAGGTCAGGGCAGCAGAAAGATGTTGATCATACTACCAAGGTCAGGGTAGCTAAAAGATGTTGACCACGCTGCCAAGGTCAGGGCAGTTAAAAGATGTTGGCATCGTGCTTTTGTGCCCTTATGCTGGGGTTAGGGTTAGGGTTAGGACAACCGGTGACCATCCCACCATACGTACGAGTACCGGCACCACTGGGAAAGTACAGATGCAATGCTTGTATCCCGAGGATGTCTTTCAACTCAGCGGAACAACACGGATTCTACCTCACACTTTTTCACCAAACATGTGCAGATACGCTTCGAAACACGGTGTGTAGGACATTAAACGACTGTACTAGAGCAGGTCGAAACATGATATACATGGATTTTGCTTATCCGGGCCGTCAATACACACTGGGACAAGGACAAGTACACCCTCGAATTTTCCATCTTTCGCCATCTTGCAAAGAAAAAGAGAAGGACAAGATGTGCGATAGCAAGCATCCAGTGTACAAGAACCTTGATGGGTCGAAGAAGGATTGCGCTCAAGTTGTACGAATGGTTCACATCAAGCCCTCATACAAGGGAGTATAGAAGGAGAATCAGGATCAGATGGGAAGATGCATAGAGGATGAATGCATGAACGATATTGGACGTGATCATGAGGGACTTCGAGAGCAGCTGTTCAACAACCGAAAGTTCAATGCAGGCCGAAACGAGATGCGAAATCCTCCGCGAGCTTGATAGTCTTATCATCGCAGTACGGATTGTTGTGTGGGTTGGATATTCTGTAGGCCTTCACGACACAGTGCTCGACAATATTGCGACATATGTTCAAGAGACTCGTGCTCGACGAAGGTCACAAAATCAAGAACGCCTCTACCAAGGTCCACCGTGGGCCGTATGTTCCGTGGGCGCCTATCTGCTAGGTGCTGACGGCGACGCCACAGATCAACCGAACAGAACCAAGGCGCTCAGTACCCCGAGGCAGAGTACCTGGTCGTGACAATGAGGAGGAGTGACGGGTCCAGAAATTTCTTACGGGATGACGCTCACATCGTCACCACATTTTTCACTAACGATACGACTAAAGGTGAAAGACCTGGTGCAGAGGTCTCATGGGATGTTTCACTACAAACCCCACCTATGGTCATAGTGGTTACGTACGATGGCCTACAGGACTTCGTAAGTCACAAAAAGTATCCTACTATCAAAATATACTGACATATGTGGTCAGAAGGCATTCGAATACTCCCTTGGCAATTAGAATTGGCCTTTCGGCCTTGAAGACGATGATCGGATACTTATAAGGAAGAAGCCTCAGCGTCGCGATCAGAGTATGTTCTCGTGGAGAGTGTCTTCTCTAGCCTTAAGGACGATACTACGCTGTTGTTCACGGTTATAAAGGATTTAATGCAGTCTCGAGCCGGGAGTGGGCTTAAACGCCCTGACAAGATCGAGCTACAGAACTCCTGGCTGTACTAGCAAGTCATGAAGATCGTCTGCGTGACGATAGGGTTCCGATGTGCCACGCCGGGCTGGGGTGACAAAGATCTCATGTACAAGGAGACGCTGCCGACAAACCAGTGAAATCAACATCGCTGAACTGCGTCACGTCGTCCTGTTACTGGAGAATGGAAAGGAGAACTCACTTCGCATGCTAATGATGAAGCAATTCCTCAACAACGCTACGGGGAGCCCGTCACCTGCCAATCAGTTCGAGGGCCCGACATGGAGAGATTCCAGCTACGAAGAATGTAGGACAGACTACCATGCAGCTGGGTACGATGCATATCTGACATTGGCTAACACTTTAGCAATGCTCGCTGATGGTACATTCGGGCACGACCAATACCCATTCGATGGTGCGAGGCCATTTCGAAATACGAGTGATGGCAGGATACAATACCCGGACGTACGAAAGTGCATTAGCAACCCCTTCGACCTTGTTCTGGTAGCTATGGATATCGAGAGCGGAAACTACCTTAGTCTTCCAAAACGTGGTAAAAGGTATGTTTTGGATCAGCTATCCGCCGAAGCACAGCTAACTTGTCTTAGAATCAAAAGAATTGCCAGGAAGGTCAAAGACTTGAAGTAGCCTACTTCGCAGCACACAAGTCTCTTACGCCTGAGCACCAAGCCACACTCAAAGGCAATGAGTTGCAGACTGGAACCATTTATACTGTCGTTGTCTGTACAGCACGACCTCAAGTGGAACAAACATACCAAGTATTCAAAGCATTGTGCGAGCCACTCGGATTGAATGTACTAGGTGCCCACGATTATGCCGCAGAGAACACGAAGACGGCGAACACAAGAGACGTCATACTAAGCAAGGCTCACATCCTGATCTGCACTACAGGCAGACTGCTCAACCTGGTCTTCCACGAAGAAGAGAGACGAAAGATTCACCCCATGTTTCTCGCCTCGCAGAACCCGTCACCAGCCATTTATCGAAATTCTCAGGCCAGAGCAATTTACCTCGGTTGTGTTGTTGGGTCTGTGGGTCGCGGTCGGTCGAAGACGAAGATACCGTTGTTGATTCTGCCCGTGGGGTCGTATGTTACGGACGATGAAGAGGAGAATGAAATTCAGGTCGTAAATGGGGGTGTGTACTTGGTGAGTATGGAGTGCGAGACGAAAGTTGCTCTTGTCTCACTCTAGACAACAAGCTGACCAACTGTGGCTTTTCGACTTTGATGGGCGCAAGGAAATCACCGTTGGTGAGATGGCAGAAACGATAGACATGCTTGGCAGAGCATTCTATCTTAATGATCCATACTACCCTCAGAGCCTGCCGATATCAAGCTTTGGCGAACCTTGCCGGTCAGCTACCTTGAGTGTAGCGCACAATCAAGGTAGAAAGAGGTGGCACCTCGCATATGAAGCCAAGCCTTTTGCGCAGATGAAGGACGAGATCGTTGCATTTCTCCAGAGACTGGCAGAGGACGAAGTGATCAAGAAGCGTGGGAAGATCTGGAGAGCCAGGCACACCATGACGCCGTGTAACTTTAACCCAGCAGGGCAAACAAAAGTCACACAGACAGCAAACTAAATGGGAGGGTCCATACAAGCTTACCACAGTATCACACAATGGCAAGTCCGGGCAGCTGAGGACAATCCATGGTGATGAGCCCGTTGGCCGGTACCACATCAACGACACAAAGAAGTTCATTTCATTCCGCGGGAAGATAGGCTGCGGATTCTAGGCGTGGACGAACACATAAGGACAGCCTAGAACAACGAGGCTATTCGCAGGACCATGCTCGAGAAGGCTAAGGAAATTCGGAAGGCTAGAGAATAGCAGTAGTAGATTGGAAAGGTATGGATTGCTTGAAGGGCCAGTCCTCTGATGTGGGACGGCCCTTTGCTATATGCTATGGAATATGAGGTGGTTGGGTTGATCTTGTACTTCTGTCAGAGAACAGGCGGATAAGACGAAAGGCGGTCTGGTGGTAGGTAAGCCACCGAATACAGACGTTAACCTTATGGACGAACCAACAGTTCGACGATACCCCAAGGTACGATACCCCGATCCCTACGAGGATAAGGACTAGGGCTTCTAGAGACACCGGGAGATCAATTGGCGGAGCCTTCTGGAAGATGAAGACAAGGGAAAGAGCTTGGTGTTGACATTAGACCCGTCTGAGATGTTACCACCGGGTGTCAGCAGCAGTTCACCTCTTGCTATCACAACAAGCCTTGACTAAGCAGACACTGTCGCCAAGAGAGACGCCATGACCATGAGGGCAGAAAGATTAAGGAGTCACAGTTTGGTGGTGCTGTCAATTCAAAAGGCGTTCCATGCATCCGCCCAAGCCATGGCAGATCGTCGCCACGTGGCTGCGGCGAATGGACCAGTCTCCCCTTCAAAGTGCCCTACTAGGTGATGGTTGCAGCACCGGCAAGACCTACACAACACTGTACTCCATCGTCGCCGATACCGGGTTCTTCGAGGCGCAGACGGCGGATGAAAAGCTCACGGCCGCGGCAGATTCCTACACAAGCTCGCTGAGAGAACACCATCGGTAACAAAACGATTCATGGATACACACGAAGATGTCTGTTGCCCTGTTGACAGTGCCTGCGCAGATGCTTTTAAGCAGGTCCAGGACGCCTATTAACCCTAAGCTTGTTTGATTTTGAGGTGGGAACATATGTTCCGTATCGGTGATATTCTTGCGAAACGAATGGGCGGCCCATCTTCATCATCCACGGGAAGATTGTCGCGTTCGGCTCGTCGAGAGATGATTGCTCTGTTCTACGCCGGGTGTTTTCGACGAGACAGCACTTGGTTTAGAGCCTCAGAACGTAGCGCTCGAGCATCAGAGCGCAGCGCGCGTGCCAGTGAGTTGAACATGGCTGCTCGACAGTGTCAGGCTGTCTTGCTTCTCTTTGGACTCGCTACGCTGTTCAATTGGTGGATGGGACCTGACCAGATAAGTGCCGGAGATGTTGGGATATGACATCTACCCTTGTCACAGTACTGGCCCCGTTTGGTCCAGCATGAAGTCCAAGGGTGACTTAGCCATTTCCTACATTACGCCGTCTGCGGAACATGTCAGCCGATGCCACCATCAACACGACGTTTGGCGCCATTACTGTACCTGCTGTCACAACTCCATTGGCGAACACCAAGCTGCCTTAGCTATTCGATCGTATGAAGCCCATGAGTGACATTCCCACACGACATAAGCAGGAGAAGATACCAACGTCCGAGGAAAACATGAAAGCCTATCCAAAGACTATAAAGCGATTTGCTATGCAGAACAACGACTTGAACAGAACAGACTTTTGACACCGGCGGAGTCATAACGAATATCGACTTGGTTGAGAGACACATGTTCAAAAGGACGATCGTGATCTGAGTCATATAATTCAAGAATATTCAGTCCTGCTCGACAACTGCCGATCACAGACACATCTCAGATCAACGAGATAGCTACATTGACAGTCAGTTCAGCAGCATGACATGCAGCTGCTCTGGTATAGAGCCAGGCGTTGCGCGCTGCACTAGATGTGAGGGCAAGTGCTGGACAATACGTCCTTGATGTGACCCCTTCACGACTCAATGTTGTTGATGGAGAATTCGAATCTGCGATAGAGCTACGTCCTCTTCCGAAATCCTTTACGCTTCATGTCCCCTCAGCAACCATATAAACCATAAAATATGTGGCAGCGGTCTGCTTTACCCTCCTAATAACCTACAACACATCATCTCCTCTCCATACGAGTGTCACTTCTCGGCAGGACGATCTCGAAGATTTGACGGACGAACTTCTCTATGTTGAATCACAGCCCGGCAGGACGATCTCGGAGATGTGACGGACGAACTTCTCTATGTTGAATCACAGCCCGGCTTGCTTCTTTACGGAAAGTAGTGAGTATTTGTCCTTGCACAAGATGGTACGTACTTGTACTAATATGAGTCGTTGGCAGGACACATAATTCGAAGACAGTGAGATACGCATAGGGAAGGGCTGGCTTGATGGCTTCGAACATGATGGATTCCGAGAATCCGAGCTCTAAGTTACACAGTGGTTGAGCATGCTTGGCTGCATATCCCTTTCGTCTAGTTCGGCTAATAAGACCCCATGGATTCAGCGAACGCCATCCCCACAGTCACCAGCGCACTTTCCCGCCCTAGTTGCGATCTTGCCGGACTGCAGCAACGCGTCCCCACAAGACCTGGTTCGGTGAATCCATGGGTATGGCGGCGATCAGAAGTGCGGCTACAGTGCCTATCAAGAAGCTGGTGCTACACTCGGACAATCTCCCGTTCGAGAACAACGGTGACTGTACTTTCTGCGAGTTCCAGGTCGAGTGTGGTGGTGAGACGAACGGAAACCGTGATGCATGGGAGGATAACTGCAACGTCGAAGTCTTATATATACATGGCCGGGACGGCTCTTGTCGGGCTGTGCTAGACATTATCCGGCGTACGTCCTCTTTCTGTTCAGTCCTAAGACGTGCAGACGTACAGAGGTAAAGACGAGGAGGCCACTTTCAAGTACGACGGTACAGACTTCCTCCTCCTCGAGTTGCACCTGAAAGAGTACTTGGCGCAGCGCGGTCCTCTACACCAAGTGCTACCAAGCCCAGGTGCCAACGCGTAGTCACAGGATATCAACACCCTCGGGCTGGTCGGTTGTATGGCTACCGTGAGGAATAAGGGCATGATCTTACAGATTCGACAGACCATGTCGACAGAGCTCCAAATCTATGACTTGATTCATGATCGGGCATAACGAAATCGTCGCTTTGGCTCGATTGTTCTATGAGTCCAAGCATAGTCCATGGCGGCTTGCTGGAGCTCCGCCTGTCCCTGCTGATCTCACTCCTGCCGACCACCTTCGTGTGGTGCAGTTGCTGCAGTATGCTCACAACCTTTCGAACCTTCGAGAACTCAGCTTCACCCTGGCGGAGATCATGGATACGGAGTCTGGTGCTGGTTGGGGCAACCTCTTCAAGCCGAGTCAGTTGGAGGGAGTCAGAGAGTGGGTCAAGATGTTGGTCAAGCCCATTGCTGCCACTGTCGCAATCTTCAAGCAAACCAAGGTCAACGAGGTTAGAGGTTCCGATCAGCAGCTGGACGTGTGCTAACACGCCATAGCTGACCGAGGCCTTCTCCGTCCCCCACACATAGTTCAACCACCCTAAGGTCCGGGTCTGTTCTATGATCAACCACAATTTTCTCCCCTGGATCAACGACAGACTTGCGGCAACCGTTCGCTATCGGGTCGTGGACGAGGGTGCAGCACCGGAGCCTACCACAAATACACAAGCCCGGGACCACAACGTCAGAATACAGATACAGGGTGAAGACTTCCGCCGACAACTCGAAGCTCAAATCCGCCCGGCTCCGGCCACACTGCGCAAAGAGGAATTCGCCGCCTGAGTGAGGAGGAGCGGGCACGATATCTGCTCTCTCGCTTCGGTGGGGAGAAGAACGCCGACGACGATGTGGCCGCAGAACTCAACGACGATGCCCATTTACTAAGCCTTAACCGATGGGTGCTCAACTACCGGGAGTGTAACCTGGCCGAGATCCAACAAGTACGTCGTGTCTTTTATCTTCACGATTGCCACGCTATGTGTCGAGTTGAACTGGGGCAGCCAGGCCGTCGCATACGACTCGACCGACCGTTTCTACATGTGGATCGACCACCTGATGTGACCTGGCAGCGGCAACACCGGCGGGGAGAATCAACGCCGACCAGAGTCCAATGTGGAAGGCTTGCGCAATGCAAAGGTTCACCACCTGTTGTCCCTCCTTGCCAGCGATCTACGATTCGAAGAGATCTTCGCACGCTCATCCGCCGTCACTACTGGCGGTGCGACAGCCGTGTTACCCGCCGCGCAAGTGTACGCTTGGCTCGAGGATACGGACTGCGGTACCCTACGCTGGGCCTAACTGAGCACGAGATACCCAGACGGGCCTATCTCTATAGACCGTCGACACCTGGCTGAATACCTTGTCTTGTGTTTGCGAGGACCGTACTCGAAACTCTAGGACGGTATATATACAGCTTTACCAATTTCGGTACTCTCTCTATCCAATGCCCCAATCGATCGATCAGTCCTTTGCTCTAATCGATCGGTCAGTCCTTTGCCCCGTGCGTCGAACGCCCGCAGACCCGCAGGCCTACCAACGGCCATGCCTTCTCGCTCCGCTCTATCCACGCCCAAAAAGACATCCTCGCCCAGAAAGACATCCACGCCCAGAAAGGCCTCGACGCCCAGAAAGGCCTCTAGGCGAGAAATTCCCCCTGGGCCTACGGCACGACCAGCTCGAAACGCTAAAAAGTGAGTACGATCCTGGAGGGACGAGGAGGACCGAGGCCTGGCAAGTACTAACGGCGGTGAAGGGAAACTCAAGTGGAAGGCGTTCTGGGATCGAGGTATTCCTCTTGGCAGTGGATGAACCTGATTTTAGTTCGTTGCTGTCCGCAAATAGTCGATTTGCTAAGTACAAAGAGGGCGAAGGACTTGACCGACTTCGAGAGATGGTGGTAAGGGACAGAGTCCGCCTGGTTCACATACGTGGTCAAGCACTGACGCGAGCGACCGCAGTGCTCGATTCTGGCGACAGCCTAAGCAAGCATGCTGGGCTAAATGCCGCGATTGTTTCACCTCTAAGGTGGTACGTCGTGTCGAGTCTGGAGAGGGTCTCGCTGACTGCGAAATAGATTATGCCATCGGACGAGGAGACGCCAAATGGTACAGAGCCTGAGCCTGTCCTGCCGTGTGGCTGCCTGTTAAAGAGTTAGTGGTGGTCGAAGAGATGAGACGGACGTACGACTGACGAGAGATACTAGAAGCGATCGTCTATGAACTGGTATACGACATGGACATCTTCAAGTTTGGCAAGACTGAGGAGAAGACGGCAGAGGTGGGCGGTCCGGACGCGAACCCGGTGACGTGCTGACCGAGTGACACAGAGCGTCCCAAACACCCTCGGCCGGTTAGGCGATGTGTTCCTGCACTGGTCAGAGTACCTGGCGCAGATGCCACGGGTGGGGAACGAGCCGACCCCAGTAAGTGATGGCCGATTCGCCAGTCCCTCTGAAGCTGAGGAGGCGCTAACCTCACCATTGCATTCAAGAAGGGTTGTTTCAATGCTGACCGGGTCTCAGCTGCGATCAAACCTTTCTACCCTTGAGCAGGACGACAGACTCACCAACGCGCCTCAGGAGATCAAAGACTTGGTTCTTGACGGATTGACGGTGAACGAGAAAGTAGTGTTGTCTTTGACTTCCAAATCGCACGCAAAGGTCAAGCGAACAGATTCGAACGAGGATGCAAGGAAGAGAGCGGTGAGTTGTCTCGGTAAGAACGCGCGTTGTTACCTCTGACTGTTTCTAGTTGTGGATAGCCGATGCATACATTGACGTCCGCACGCTCAACAGGGTCTGGAACGACCCTTCGGGGGAGTCACAACGACCTATACGAAAGGACCATATGTCGACCGCTAGTCAACTTTCTTGAGTCGAACATCAAACGTGTATCACCTGAACGCCGAATCATCGCCACCATCTCACGCGCCGATCTGGAGCGTTCTATAGAATACACAGCTGTACAGTCTCCGCCCGGCTGGCAAGTGAGTGCAGACGAGATCCGAGCCAGCATCACCTACTATGCCCGGACCGCCATTTGGTCAAACATCAATGATGCTCAGCGTCTGTTGCTGGCACCTCGCTCGGACGACCCAGATGCCCCTCTTGTCGATGCGCAATTGCAAGCTGGGCAGCACCGTGTTCCCGCTTTGCTGCGAATAGCAGAACGCGTGCCCAGGGACATCCAGGGTTAGGGTTCAGGGTAGACAGCAACCGACGTCATCATTCAGCAGCCCATTCTAAGTGGAAGCTGCTCGAGTACTTTCTGAGCCCGGCAGAGGAGCCGAAGATCTTGAAGGAGAGGAACATGGAACACAGGCAGGGATCGACGATCACGAAGAGGCCTGTTCAGAAGCTGTTGAACAACTGAGTAGAGGAATAAATCACATGGTTCGAGAAGGAGAAAGGCCTCGTCTGTCAACAAAGGATCATGCTGGTGGACAATAAACTACAGTACCTACGCCGCACCCGTATCCCTTGCTACCCAAACCCTGGCAGCTGCAGTACGCGGCCTACGCGCAACGCCGAGAGCGTCATTCTCTTCGCGGCGGGATCAATGCAGACGGCTGTGGACTGGGTAAGACCAACAGCACGCTTTTGCACATCGCCCTGGATGCCGAGCGCATCGAAGGGGACTTGGAGGCGACACCGCCCATGTCCGACAAAGCCAAGGCGCGACTCGACCTCCGGGCAACATTCATTATCGTGCCCAACAATATGGTGATGACTTGGGCGAGAGAACTGATGACCAACTTCAACGATATCCTCAACTTCAGTACCATCTTCGGTTCAAAGGCCTACGCTACCTAGCCAGCGAACCGCGTCACCTCAGATCCATGTCGATTGTCTTCGACTTTGATCAGACTAGTATCGAGGGCGCGAAGAAACTCCCGCGAGACAATGGTTACGCCCTTGCCCAGAGGAGCACCGCAGACCAGCTCGAGGAGGCTCAGGACAATCACACCGACTGAGAAGCTGAAGGCAAGCAGAGGAGATTCGACAGGAGAAGCAACGGTTTTGTGGTCAGCAACTACAAGGCCCAGCCATGTACCTACGATAGTGCTCCGAGAAGAAGTTGGATCATGGCTTCGAGACCCGGCCCGGCAGTGCTCTCGAAGCTGTTCCGACCCTGATGGAACATACCGTCAACTCCAGCGCTACGATTGATGCTGCTGTTTGCGCAACAGGCGCGGCCTTTCTAGTGGTAGATGCTGTCAAGAGCATGTGTCTCCCAACGACGACAAAGTAGACGGGCCAGTACCAGCTATTGCAACACAACCAGTCACAATGCTCATAGGCGGGTTCCTTTTGAAACGGCTCGTCAAGGAGAAGCGGGTATGAGCATGCACAACATATGCTTTTGCAGTCGATGCTTGATTGCTAGACAAGCTCCGACCCGTCAGCTATTGCAAAAAATATGCGGTGTCGTTAGTCGTGAGCATGTTGAGTGACGGCATTGTTGATGAGCAAGGAAACCGAGCCCAAGGGTGCATGCAGGATCAAGCAGGCAAGTGGTACAAATTCCTGTCCGGCTGCGACAAGCGAACATATCACTTCACGCCCTTACGTATCCCACCAAACGGGGTGGTTGGTGCCATTGTCAACGGCAAGGTGATATGGTCCGAAGTTTCTCCTATCGCATACCAGAAGGCTCTCGGCTCATCGCCGCTCGAATTGCACGACGCAAGAAAATCACTAACGACGTCCGTCTACAACTTAAAGATGTTCTACCTACTCGCCGCAATCATCGAACAATATACAACCTCCGAAAATAGTGGAATATCTAGCAAGATTTTCAAGTTCACTAGTTACGGTAAGAGTATGTCTATTTATACATTTAAGATATCTGTTAACGATAGATCTTTAGTGTTAAAACCAAGCCTACGCCCGAGACCAGCCACATATGGGATTAGTGGTACTTCGAATTCATCCAAGACATCGTCGAGACAACCTAGCCTATAAGTAAGTACTTTACGGCGCCATATATCAACACTATTTAATGCGCCTAGAGCTTGATAATTCGGGGTTTCAAGCACTAGTACGGGTAGTATCCGTCCGAGCGCATACTACTCGTTGTAGAAAGTTACTTAGAAACCGCAGTCCAAGCAGGACGTCTTCGTCGAGGTCGGTCGAAGAATACCCAGCGGCACCCCAGACGTGACTGGGATCAATTTTCTTTGTGGTCGACCGTAACGACGAAAAAGACGCTGCTAACGACGACGGCTCCCCCAGAAGTTCAATAGCTTACTTCCACATCCAACTGAACCAGTCACCATGCGTGACATAGTCGACAAGGCGGGAATCCAAGGCACTATCCAGGTTAACAAATCTGGGTCATATCAATCACAATCAGCCAGCACTGGTGATATCACCTGGGGAGGGACCTTCAAATTCGAGGGCAAAAGCACCCTGCTCTTCCAGCTCAAGAAGCTCTCATCTGGTCCGGCGGGAAAAACATTCTATGCTGTGCGAATCCAACTCCGGTGGTTCAAGAATGCACCGATCTTTGATGCCATCGGAGCCGAAGGGGCACTTAACTACGGCCACAAGAACACGATGAACAAAGGTCAGGTCGTGCAATTGGAAGATGATCGACGATTAGCGATGTACGATGGCCAGGTCCAAGCGGGTGGAGACATAGAAGGAGTGGTATCTAGGGGCGTAGAGGTAGAAGACGAGGTGGTAGCCCGGGCAGCAGGTCATAGTGAGCAGGCAGCTGCATCGCAGCGCCTCGAAGTCACACCACGCGCAGCATCAGATCGGTCCTCGTCCTCAGAGGGCGAATTGTTACAAGGCCGGATTCTAGAGGAAGACCACGTATTTGGGCCTTCGAGGACACAAGCAATGGCTAAGACACCTGCAGGAGGCAACTAGGGATCTTAGGCAAGGTCACCTTAAAGACGAGCAGCAGCCACCAACCACCGCCCCGGCAGCCACAGGTGATAGTGAAAGTCGAAAGCGTAAGCGGACGTCGAATTTCACCGACATTGCGACGGACAACATTATAAGTGGAGTTGCGCCTGCGCGGGCCTAGCGTACTAACCGTCTGGCGGAACAACGTATCTACGACGATCAGCGGCAGAGCTAGGAACGATTCAATTGAGTCTCAAGCAACACACAGAAACCGATCCCTTTCTCGACTTGGGCACCCATCCGAGCCTTGGATATGCCACAAGACTCTCTGGGTGAAGAAGGCTAGTATGTGAAGTTATGCGATCTTGTGTCGCACACAGTGCTTGGAGCGAACACAAGTCTTTCCGCCATCATCTACAAGCAGAAGGATATTAGACAGAAACGGAAGTCAGCTGCGAAAGGTTCCACCGCTGTCGAAAGGTTCGTCGATACAGTTGAGAGACCTTGTTGTCCCTCAGGCGCTGCCTGAGTGTGGACGACCCGCCACCCTCTTACGAAGGATTACCTTCGTACGACGTAAAGTCAGATCGAGAGTATCTATTATCTGGAACACAGCCTTTCGCTCGTTCCATGGCTGTTACTCACAAGACTCTCTTCGGCATACGAGCGTTCTTCTCTGGCATCATAGTTAGGACGCGATGAGGGAGCTCCAAGGCATCTCATAAGTGTTAGCTGGCATGCAAATATAGGAACTGTTTTCAGTGCGGTCTGACTGGACACATCGCAAGAAACTGCAATAAAGTCTGCAGCAGAGCAATGTTGTCTGGATATCAAGTCCCAAAAATGCGCCCAAACAAGATCAAGAGTCAGATATGTCCAAGAGACCCTTCCTGGGAAGGTTGAGGTTTGATAAACGATGCGGCAATTAGACGGCGCGAGAACACTGTGTACTCCCTGCTTCATTGGGCTCTTCAACCCCTCGTCTCAACCTGTTTCCAGACCTTTCAAGATGGGTTCTGAGAACACCACGCAGCGAACGTCGCAAGTCAGCGCAACCAACCCACTATTCAAAGGGGCCTTGACCAGTAAGCTGGCCGAGAGAAAGACGTCGGAATTGCGTTGATGGTCATCGACTCGCCTGGCAAATACTCAACCGTTCGCCTCGCATGGTACGCGAAAATGAAGATTATATCGTCTGCCCAGATGAGAACGGACTGGCTGTACCACTGCGACTATGCAAGACACTTTACAGAATGCACGTAAGAGCATGTAATATGTCGACGGGTTTACTCTGTGCATTTTCCAGGCTCTACACTCACGGTCTATTAGCCTATAGAGCGTCTCGTGAAGACGATGGTTAAAGATGTCGGAAAGTTCTTCGACATCACCTCTTTGCCGCCCATATCGGACGAAGACGGTGTCGCGAATCGTACGACCATAGCGGTCAAAGTTGTCAGCCTCGAGGAGATCGAGTCAACCGCTGAATGTTTCGAGAAAAACCGCATCAACCTGGATAAATGGACCCAGCTATTCTATCGTAAGCCAGATAACAAGCACGGTAACTTCAGCATGCGGCCGATCGACCCGGCTGACTACGAAGTCAGCGTGAACATTGATAGGTATGTGGTGTAATAATGCTCGTTCTTACCAAACTGAGGCGCCCTAGTCTCAAGATGCCTATGGAGACGCGCGGCAGTCGCCAGAGTCGTGACTATCGACGACCAGACTTCCTGACATCGTATACCAACGAAGAACACCACCACCTGTACTACCACTGGGCCACTCACTCCAGGCGCCACTACCTCACAAAGGACGTCTACTACAACGACAACAACTCGTTCTTGTTTCCCACGCGTGAATCCTGGAAGGAGATCACCGGCATCCAGGTGTCAAGGTTTGTCAACATCATGCATCTTCACTGGTTTGTTGTGCGGCTACAGGACGGGAAGAAATTAAGCTCGATCCAGGACTTACGAGTTTGGGAACAAGCTTCTGCAGGCTCAGGATCCTCGTTATTTGAACGAGGTTGCCGGAGGCATCAGCCTGCTGGACAGCCGACCTATCGCTATAGTAGGCCTCGTCGACAACCCTGGCAAGATCAATTCTGTAGATCTAAAACGACTCGTCGACCTCGCTAATTCCAGTATTTAGGCTGCATTCATCAAGAAATCCAATGAAGCACGGATTCGATAAAAGTGGGTACATTCGTGTGGCTTGCGGACTCGAGTGACCGACCCAACTCGGCACTCCTGGGCCATGGGCCAGAGAGACACCGTGGTTGTGGCTAGAGGTAGTCAGGGGGCTGCCACAAGCTTAGGCTTTGTAGGACGAAGAGAAAGTTCACAGATCTTCGCGGATACCGCCCCAAGGCCTTGAGCTTCGGCAAATTCTATGGCGCGTCGGCCGTTTATCAGCACCATGCCAAAGGGGAATACTGGTATCTTCATGACATTATACCTAGGTACCTGCTGAGGTATACAAAAGCAACTCATGGATCCTTTAAGGTAGTTTCAGAGGAGCTTTATAACAAACTTAGTACAGGCCGTTATTGTATCCGGGGTCATGACCTCGTCGGGGGCGAGGACTGCAGCTATATCCAAATACGAGCAGCATCAGCATGAGGCGCCACTAGACAGCCGAGACGCCACCGCCGCTGCCGTCGCGCACGACCATCTATTCAAAGGGGCCTTGACCAGCAAGCCACTACTACACCTAGGCTAATCAAGAACGCCTCTACCAAGGTCCACCGTGGGCCGTATGTTCTGTGGGCGCCGATCTGCTAGGTGCTGACGGTGACGCCACAGATCAACCAAACGGCCGACTTGCTCGGGTACTTGAATTTCTTCTGGAAGGCACAGTGGAAGTTGGATGAGGAGATGGAGGGCATCGCGGCTGCCGAACCACAGACGCGATACACAAAAGAGTTCCATCAAAAGTTCCAGGAGGCCCGGCCCGAACAGTGGGCGGCGATGGGTGGTGAGCCGCAATACGCACTGGATCCCTTCTGCTTTGCCCGGATGGTGCCACAAACTGAGTGGGGAGGTGGCGAGGGCAGTCCTGCGGTGCCTCTGGCAAATCCTGCAGATCCGCCGAACCATGTCCACCGAGCTGCAGGTCTACGACGAAAAGGTGATGGTCGGTGCCGGGATTCCAACATATTCCATGGCATGCGTCGAACTGGGATGGGGCAGTCAGGTGGTGACCGACGAGAGTGCCGATCGATACTACATGTGGATTGACCATCTCATGCGCCCAGGCAGCGGCACGGGGGTAGAGCACCAGCGACGGCCACAGAGCAATGTCGAAGGTCTGCGAAACGCCAAATTCCATCGGCTGGAGGCCTTGCTGCCGATGACCCTCGCTATGAGGATTCTACAGCTAATAACCTGTATAGGCCTACAATCAGGGCTAGCGATCCTAAGCCAACGAACCCAATAGACGATATCGTGGATGCTACGCGCCCCAAGTCAGATGCAGAAGATAGAATAGCAGATGCTCTTCACAAGATTGCCGAGTCGGATCTACGAGTGGCAGAGGCATTAGAAGCACTAGAAAAAGCTTCAGAAAAGTCCGCTTGGGGAGCCGATCGCTACACAACCTATCACCCTCATTTAGTATACTTCAGTTCGCTTCCAAACGTCTCGTCTGGAAGAGCATCTCGCAAAGCGACACTGATTTTTCACGAATCGTGACGTTAGAGAGGTCCCTAGAAAGGAAGTCCAGAGGCGCAAGCGACTCTCGGGCCGTGTGTCAACCCAGGGGTATGAAGTGCACGGCTATGATCCACGGAATCGTGTACACCGAAGGCCTGCTACTGAATCCACGGCAGAGTATTCTATGACAATTGCGCGGGTTGATCATGACAATGACACATGGTTTATTGTGGATGAGCAAGGCAATGAGGTTGTGGTGATCCCACACATGATGAGGCGAACACACATCACCGCTTGCAAGACTTATCCTAATGGACTCACGCTTTGCCTGTTCGTGTTCGACCTTGCTGGATACTTCCTCGTTCGACAGAGTAATACCCCAGCTTCAACCCAACCCATCATTTGCATGTCGCCCGAGCAGCCACGACCAAGGCTCGAGGAGAAATGATGGACTCTTACAGAATAAACCTTGACATGTACAAGATGGTATATATGTTCCCCAAAGAACAGGCAGACAAGATCGCTAAGGCAAGGAAAACAATACTTGAGTCGGTTGACCCTCCAATACGATGAAGCTACTAGTAGTACCTGTATGCTCCGCCTCAGAGACGACAAGCAACAAGACCTGCTATACCTCCAACTCCGACACAAATAGGCAGAGTCTTACTCGTTCGGAATAAAAACAGCAAGATACAACCTGATACTTTCAAACAATTTTGCACCCACCTTCAATCTCGAATTAGGATCACCAGCCACGATGGCAGCACCTCGCAAAGAGAACGATAGACCTGTCGGTACCGTCGCTATCCACACATGCGATATGATCGACGGCATCACAAAATACAAATTAGGTTCTATTCGGCGAGGATAGAGTCGTCCGGTAAGGACTATCTAACATAGAGCTGGCTCAGCCAAGCAAGGGTGATGAGTGAGCTGCGATGTTGATCTCGCTGGACGGTATCGGTATCGTGGCTTCATCACGTATATATATACGGTGAGAGGTGCTTTGTGATGTTTGTCACTCCAGCACGGCACGGCACGACGACCGCTTTCAAGTCCTACCGCCACATCACATCCTAGCACCAACTCCTGGATCACCACCGAGTCGCGAAAAACTTCCAGCTGAACAAGAGTTGTTCCATCCCATTTCCTCTTCTTTCCACCATACGATCACTCTCGTTGAGAATTTGGATCTTTATTATTTACTAAGCATACATACACCAAATATGTTTACCCTCAATCTAGACAAGCTTCTCTCTTTGGGAAACAAGTTGGGCGCAATAATCCTCGGCTTGTTCCTGTTCCCGGGCTGGCTGCTACTCGTCATCAAGGTCGGAAACGATCCCAATCCGGTTGAACCAAGAATGTATCGATCACGGTCGCCGTGCCAGCCAGCACTTATCTTCGGCGACAGGAACTTCATCATCATACTAGCAGTTGTCGTCATCAACGCAAGCTGCACTACTTCTTCCGGCACGTTGCTGATGGATCTCGACCCTGTGCCGACGACTGGGAGAAGGACGAGTAGGGATAGGGACACATTGGCCGCGGGAAGTTAATCTACAGTGTGAGGTGGATATTATCGATGATGTGCGATTAGTATGGTATGATAGAGCTTCTGACTCGGCATGTAAGAACCTTGAATTACACTGAGGAAGAGAAACAAGTAATGCTCATAGGATCAGATACTTAAAATTCATTTCTGGTACCATTTTCTCTGATCTTCACCAGCTCATCTAAGCCATCGTGACGCTTTTCTATCAACGATCATTTTGAAGCCGCTCCATGTCCTCCCAAACTCCTCCATTTACCAGAATATGTGAAAAACTCATCAACGCACAAAGCCCGATGATGGAGAGCAACCGACTATTGTATGGTAGTTCGCGCCCCTTAATTAGCTGAAGGGCACGTGCGATTGGTGATCACAACGGGCTTTGGAGGCGATAGGTATGACCTTGAACAGGATGCTTTACCAACCGTCTCCCCAACCTCGTCCTCGTCCTCGTCCTCGACCTAGAACATCGCCACGGCCTCGGAAGTTGCCACGGCCTCGACCAAAGCCTCCTCTACCGCCAGGCACGAAGTCGGCATGTGCTAGGCTATGCCCAGCGTTGTTGTCGTTGACATTTCCATTCCCATCATCGTGTGGGTTCGTTGTATCGGCTTCGGGAACTTCACCGATCTGATCACCCAGTTGAACTTCCTCTTCCTCTTCTTCTTCATCCCCATCATCCCAATCGCCGTCTGGATTGTGAAAAGGAACACCCCATCCGGCTGCCGCATCTTGCACCTCACCCGGCTCCTGACCATCGCCGTTACCTCCGGCAATCCCTTCCAAGATCTGCCTCTGCATATCCGGATCATTCTCCTCTTCATCGACCTCATCAACCCAAGCATTCCCTCCATGACAATTACATGGCATGCCGCCGATGTACGAGCGTCCGCACCGATAGCAGAACTCATGTCCGCAATCACACTGCATGTGGTCACAGCCGTCGGACTTCTCGATCATCTCTTGACAGCTGGGGCAGGACTTCCAACCTTGTTCCGTGAAAAAGTCTTTGTCCATACGTTCGATGCGATCAGGACACGTCGAAGGGGTTGTGGGATCGTGGTCGGACTCGAGGTGGAGGCAGGCTGTACATGTGCGAACTTCAGGTGGAGAGGTAGGCGATGGGCTGGACCCTGTACCTGGAGAGGAAGATGTCGAGCCGGTCAGTTGAGAGGCCGAGTTGAGTAAAGGTGACGATGCCGTGCAAGCTGAACATACTGCCCATCTGAAGTCTGGCGTGATTGTGGCTTTCGGAAGATATGCCGAGCATGACTTGACAGCACAGTAGACAGGTGCGATGTCCATGTACTCTGCTTTTACAGCCTCGTACCGCTGCTTGACGTCCGGCTCGAGGAAGGCTTTATAAAGCTCAATGTTGATTGGAATGCCTGGACAGCACCGAGGAGGGAAGTTCTTTCTTGATTCGAGGCCGACACTGACGTTCTCATTGAAGCAAGGTGGGCAACGAAGGTGTCCACACTCAAGCCAGACCAAATTGGGAAATTCGCGCCAGTTATAGATCTCGCCGCACGCGCATTCGTGCGTCTCTGGAGGCAAATCCTGATCGACCACTCCATGCGTGGCCTCTTGGTGATCTTCCTCATTTTGAAGAGCGATTGCGATTTCGAGGTCGACGATCTCTTGCGCCGTCAACTCTCGGTCTTCCTGCTCTGGGTTGGTGTCGGTGTTGTCTTGACCGTCGTTCTGTAGAGCAAGTGCAAATTCAAGGTCCGCTCTTTCTTGTACACTCATCTGTTCCACGTCCTGCTGCAAATGGCCATCGGTGTTGTGTCCAGCGAATGTTGCTGTGCCTTCTAACCCCTGCTGTGAAGCCTCTTGATCAGGGTTGTCTTCTGATTGAGGAGCACCGAGACCTTCACCTTCCTCGACAACCGTCGAGCTTGCATTTTCTGCTTGTGCGTCTGTTGGTGCTAAATTAGCTGGTACTGAAGCTTCTTCTTCGCTTGATGAAGAGTCGGTCAACGGATGATCGGTCACTGTACTAGCTGCGACCCCAATGGTGCCCTCCTCGTTACCAGAGGAGCCCTGTTGAGACGAAAGCGGTTCATTTGCTGGTTGGTCGTTCTCCATCACGAGCTCAGTCTGCGTATCTGCGTTCGTAATATATGTATTGAAAGCGCGGTCGTAGGAATTAAGACTGAAAAGATGGTCGAGGGTTGGTAGGGAAGGAAAGAAGAAAAGACAGCCTTTATGGTCATTGCTTGTTGAGCGATCAAACACATACCCTCGAGAGTGTCGTTTTACGTCTTGGCGCTTGCACTCTGTACTGATGTACCTGGTGACTATACACCGAGGCGATGGAGTCTTGTGTCACTAGGCGGATGTCCTTTGTGATTGTAATCCGTTAGTTTAGTGCTGATCTCGAAGTGATGAGTGAAGGAGAACATGGTTGCGACCAGGAAATCGTGAACAAGGACAGTAAGCCACATGTGTACATGAATACAAGGTCTAGATCGTGTAGCGAGTGGTGCATGCCAGGCAGAAGGCATCACAGCCGTGACAATAAAGACGAGCGCACGTGACCGGTCAAGCAGGGCAGGCGAGGTGCGCCTTCCAGCGGACACTCACAAGGCGAAAACAGAAAGAACGACGGAACACAGGTTTCTCTTACTGTGTGCTAGCCATTCTGAGGATAACAGTTGACAGACCATCAACACTCCTTTTGAGGGTTCGATCAGACCTACCTTCATTAATGGGGCATAGTATCTTCTGGTATATCATATCAGGTTGAGTGACTCGACTTCCGACAAGTAGACTCATTCATCGTATTCGTCGACTTACGGTTCTGAGATATTGACCGATACCTCGTCGTGGTTGGTTTGAAGGGCGAATTACTAGACTTACCTTTGGCAAGGTTGAGGGCATAGGTAGAGGACGTTTCTCGCTTAGCATGTTAATCGAATTAATGGTCTCCATGAGTAGTCAGTGTACAAGGATCCGACTCGCGACCTCGTTTGGATCATTACGTACGTTCATTGCTGGAGAAGAATCGTGGTGGCCATCTTCGTGTGTCTGATCTTCAGTCATGATCCTCCTCTGTCGTGCCTGGACAGCCTTCCATTTCTGCGTCGGGATATGGGGCTTTGCACCAGAAACAGTAGTGCCAGTGTTCTCGTAGGAAAAGCACAACCTTGTCAAGTTTTTGTTCGGGGTCGAGCGCTCCAAACTCTTCAAGTTCCTCGTCTTTCTGATCAAGCTCGAAGTCAACCTCCTCTACCTGAGCCTTGCGGCGGAGTGCGATCTGGTCAGATCTTTCCTCGTCTGGATCGTCATATGTTGGCAACCTCGACAAAGACTGATCCATGTCGTATCGCATTCGTCTTTCTCGCTCGTTTAGTAGTCGCTGCTTGACAAGACCGCGCCAGAGAACGTTGTAGCTGCTCAGTGGTCTGCTAGTAGCTGTCTTTCTTGTGTCCTCGCCGTTCAAGTCTTCCTCTTCGAGCCGCTCTGCGACTTTCATTGCTCCATAGAACTGACCCTCTCGTCGTTTCTCTTCTCGTTCATGCTGTTGCCGTACACGGAACTCATCCGCATCGACCTTCTGACGCTTCGCGGTATCAGATTTCCTCTCGACTTCTTCGCGAAACTTGCGTTTCTTCTCGGCATCTGCACCAATTCCGCCGCGATCTTCTTTCATTTCGATGCCGATGGGTTCGCGCAAGCGTATATCGTGAGGAGAATCGCCATTAGACGAGAGGTCCTTGCCTAGTGCAGCTCCTGGTTTGTAGCCGAGCGCGGCCATCATCTTGAAGCCTTTGCTAGTCTTGTCCACCTCAGGGTTGTTCAGCGCTGCCTCCCGCTTTGCGCGTTCCTCCTCGGCTAATTGAGCTTTGGATTTGGGTCTGCTTCGTTCTTCTGCTTCTCGAGCTAGACGGCGCTTCTTCTGTGTCAATGTCTCTTTCTTGGTATTGGTGTCCGGCTCTTCGAAGGTCATTGTCAGATAATCATCTTCCTCCTCAGTTGGTCCAGGATCTGGCATGGTAGTCATGCTGGGCGGGGACGCTCCAGAGACTTCGTGAGGTTCCGGAAGTTGAGAAGCGCGTCAGCACAAAAGATGAATTTTGACGAAGAACCTGTTTGAACAAGCGATGGTTCGCTCAGGCTGCGGTGTTGGACTAAGCAACAGCAGAATCAGGACTGAGCTCTCGGATCAATTGCTCGGTAAGACTCAACATGCCTCGAGTTTTCGTGAATTGGTCGGTTTTGGTCGTAGTCATAAAATGCACAAATGGCTATATCATTCCAATACGAGCAAGAACGTGTGGTAGCGCCAATCTCGTTTGGTCACTATCGACGAACGAAGCAAGGAACTCTCGAATGCTGTGACAACGATGCATGGTGTTTGATGCGGTTGAACCTAAGCACGATCCGACGGACGTCGTGGAAGGTCACACCTTGCCGTATATTTAAAGCTACATATATTTGGCAAGCACAAAATGCCCAGAAAATCGCTGAAAAATGAGGTCGAGATTTCGAGACCTGTGACGCAGGTATGCTCTATTATCATACCCGTAGTTCTTCTCAGTCACTAACTGTGGCTTTTTCAGTGGTTAGCGTGTCGTTCTTATACTAGTGGATTCAATCATTCACGAGTATGGCTCATCTGAGTAATGCGAAAGTCGCGAGTTCGACTCTCGTACGTCTATCTCCTTGTGATACGTACATGTCAGAAAACTGACAATGTTGCCAGGCCAGGTCTACGTTAAACAACGTTCTTTTTGCCCCTTGAACGAGGTACTCTGACTGCCTAGGTAGGGATGAGTCAACTTCTGTTGTAACAAATTGCCTGTCCATCAGGGGTCCTCTTGTTAGATGGGGCGGGGTCTACAAGAAGGCACAATTCTATGAGGCTAGGCTTCAGCCAGGATCAGCCTTGAGGCGGCTAACAAATGCGATGCTACCACTTTTTGCGGCCAGCACAGGCATGACAACAATGTGATCTTGCATTTCCCCCAGCTGATTGGGTTCGCCAGCCAGTTGCGGTATGCCTATTTATTGCACAACATTCTACGTGCGCAGAGATCGTCGTTAGCCAACAGAGTTTATGCATGTAAGACGAGGCCACTGCTGTTTTGGGTGACATTTGGCAGCTGCAGGCGCCTCCGGCACCCAGCGCGATGATTCCCAACATTCTGACTCTGGCCAGCTGTCGTTCCAGCACGCGTTGGTTACGGGACGGAAGTTGCAGGAGGGTACCTGGCTTAGCGTTCTCGCGTGGTAACTCTTGCGGTAAAGTCAAGGCCCCCTAAGATTTGACAGTGAAGTGAGCTGTTTCGCGATGCCAATATTCTTGGAACATCTCGGCTTGCCAGTGTTCGAGGCATCATGCAGACTGAATCCTTCTCAGGTCTGGACACGAGGATGGAAACATTGGCATTACAGCAGCCACTGACGACTCCAACATATTTCCGGTGGGCCCCTGGAACTCCGATGCTTGGCGTGCGGCTTGATTTAAAGAAGCTCTTCCTCGTACTCCTGCTGTTGTATCAAGTTCAGGGCCACGACATGCTCAGATGAAGACCGTTATTACAAGAGGATCACCGGTTAGATTCCAGTACCTCGATTATCGACATGAACATATATCTATTCTTGCGATAGCTTTGATGATCAGGCACCACGGCACATATGTAACTTTGAAAACACGCTTTCACTTTCTGGGAGTCTGATCATCTCCGCAGCCCTATCAGATGTAATCTCCGTGCTTTGGCGTGCATAATGATGATCGCATAGTCCGATGGTCATATCCACTTCTGAGTTACCACTTCTGGCTGGAAGCTGTTATGCGATGTTCTTGTCCCTGGACTTCCATGGGGATTGCGATGGCTTTCATCCATGTTGTTGTGGCCGCGAAGAGTGCGAGAAGCTCTCACCAGCCAGTGAGTCCCAAGTGGTTGCTGAGGCAAAAATTATCAATGTCGGTCTTTCCCTAGCAGCTGTGAAACTCAGACGAGCGCGTTACAACCTGCCGGCAGGTGTTGATGCAGCACTAGCAAGTGCTGACAGGCACTACCCCGTCCGGAGTCAGGGTACCATGTCCAAGTAAGGACTCGCCATTATGATGCTTCGAGCAGATCGCCTAGCTCTACTGACGCACTGTGACTGGTCGATCAGCATGGCCAAGAGCGGAAACGAAGTTAGTCTATCACTTAGCCAGGTCATGATCGCCGGACATCCTCTTCCCTTAGACGTTCGTGGCCTGGGGAATGTGGAAAGGATTGTTCTTGAGACATCGGTGAACTTACCACCGACAGGCGAATGACAACGGGGCTTGTGCAAGATCCGCCGTTCATACAAAACACGGTACTCAAAACCTCACGTCCCCTCTGCAACCTCTATGATGTTACTTGAGGTTACCGGACTGCAGCTAACTCTCTAGAGTGACCAACCCTAAACGACATGCACCAGCACCTGAGGGAAGAGACCCTTTCTCGCAGTAGCAGCTCTACCTACACAGAAGAGGACAAACTAGCAACTCACATACCAGATTACCTTTGTGAGGATTGTCTATCAGATAAAGACTTCAACGAGAAGCCTATCAACCATGCTGTTGGCAAAGATGCCTTTCACATCGAGGACCACGCTGTCGACCTCCAGCCAACACGATTCGGCAGCATGAGAAAGTCTCGTCCCAGGACTGTCGACACAACGCCAGCTGTACCTCTCGTTCTCGACGATGAATCCGAGGACACGATAGACGAAGAGAAAGCAAGGCCAGAGCCGCCCGTCGCTGTCGGCTTCTGGCATGCCGCCCTTGCTCATACAAGAAAAGATGTTTTCTTGAACTACCTCCAAACACTCTTCATATTATGCCTCGCCGTCATGGGAGTTTTATCAATATATTGGGGCGTCCTCTACGATGTAAAAGAATACCTTCCGAACGCGACTGTTGCCGTCGTCTCCTTCGAAGGCACACCCGGACCATATGAGTCATACACACCTCTCGTCGGCCCTTTTGTCCGGGCAGCATGTCAAAGAGAGATGGACTCCCGCCCAGACCATCTTGGCTTCGTCTTCATCGACCCCTCTGAGTTCGACAACGACCCGATAAAAGTCCGGCTAGCCGTCTTCGAAGAGGAGTACTGGGCCGCCGTAATCATCAACGCCAACGCCACAGCGCTCCTTCAAGAAGCAGTCGCAACAGGCAACGCAAGCTACGATCCCACCGGCGTTGCAACAATGGTCTACAACCAAGCCCGCGACATCGAGTCTTACAACTTCTACATCGTCCCCGTCCTCGGCCGCCTAGCCCTCACAGTCCAAGCAACATTTGGCCGCCAATGGGCCGCCTCAGTCTTCAACGACCCCAACCTCGACATCGCAACCTACTCCCGCGCCCCGCAAGCAGTCAGTCCCGGCATAAGCTTCACGCTCCTTAACCTGCGCCCCTTCGACCCGCCCTCCGCAATCCCCACCATAACAATCGGCCTCATCTACCTCATCATCATCGCCTTCTTCAGCTTCACATTCTTCATCCCAACGCACATGAAGTTCATCCTACCCAACCCACTCTCCCCCCACCCACCGCTCAAATTCTACCAGCTCATCATCTACCGCTGGCTCGCCACAATAACAGCCTACTTCTTCCTCTCGCTCAGCTACAGCCTCGTCTCCCTCGCCTTCGAAATCCCCTTCAGCAACACGCCCCCACCCGTCCCCTCCCCCCTCAACGACGGCCACGGCCACTGGACCCCAACCGAACCAATCATCAACGCGAACTATCTCGGCAAATCCACCTTCCCCGTCTACTGGATGCTGAACTTCATCGGCATGGCCGCGCTGGGCCTCACCTGCGAGAACATGGCCATGTTCCTCTCCGCCTTATCCCCGCTGCCGTACTCCGCGCTCTTCCTCATCTGGTGGGTCATCACAAACGTCAGCACGGGCTTCTACGCCATCGAGCTGGCAAGCGACTTTTACAAGTGGGGCTACGCCTGGCCGCTCCGCCACATCGTCGAGGGCAGCAAGACGCTCGTGTTCGGCACGAAGAGCAAGCTCGGCGTCAACTTCGCCGTCTTGATTGCGTGGGTCGTGGTGGGCACGCTGCTGTTCCCGGTCGCATGTTGGGTCATGAGGTGGAAGAACGTGAAGGATCGGAGGACCGCGGCCGAGGCCGCGAGGAAGTTGGAGGAGCTGAAGAAGCAATAGCAATAGCGCGTGAGTGATAGACTGGTTGGTTGACGTGATGTTCACGCTTGGATGTAACGGGACGGCATTGCATGATGAGGCGTTCGTTGGTTAGGGCTTCACAGGACGAAAACTCTCTCTGTCAGTCTAGTCTGTAGGATGGTGTGCTCAAAACTTGTACGGTTCCTGCATATGGTTAGCGATTATAGACGTTTCCTTGGCAGCTTTGGGAGGGACGTTAATTTGGGCGATTGTCGAATCTTTTGTTTGAGGCGTCCTTCTACGTTAAGGACGCGACGCAGTTGCTAGGATCAAATTGATAGAGCAAATGCTTCCGTTCTGGCTCTGAGCTTGTGTCATTTACTCAAGGCACTCTGCATGAAAGAAAAGACACAGTTGCTGGTATTGGATAGGCGGCGAAGCTCCCGATATCTGGGTTTGTGCTATGCTCCGAGTGAGTTGGGTGTGTGCTGGAGTCTAGAGTACACCGGCGGTCAGTCGTTGACATGCATACCTTGGGCCCACCATGTCAGCAGTCCGCCCGGAGAGACACGGAAACATGGCAGATGTTACCTGATGTCATGGATTTACGTGCTTACTGCAGTACTGTAACATACCATATTCCTCGGGGAGGCATGGTCGCAAGAACAGTTCCCGAAACTCGACGCCTGAAGGACTCGGGAACTAAGCCCGTTCTCGAGTCTCTCAATCGAGAGCATCCAGTCCAAATGAACATGACGTTAACTCGCTATCTGCTGTCGGACAAATCCCTGTCCGAAAAGTGGTCGGTAGCTCCACCGCACACAGACCACGTCCTTCGTCCCCAGCTGATGGCTGCTACACTCAATGTACATTCGATGCTTTCCAGACTCAATCAATGCTTAACCTGGTGCTACTAACTGTAGTCAAGTTCCTCCAGTTCAGCTTGCAACTCTCCATTGTTACAGTCTTCCATAGCAGGGTTTCAGTCTTCCCCGTCCTTTTAGTCAACCTCACTACTTTTATTTTTTCGGCTCACCGCCATAACTACAGTGGTCGTCTGCGACGAACGAGTCGCCATCTTCGCTCTAGCAGACCGACCGCTAATTGAGGTTGTAGAATTCATCGTCGTCAGCATCTGTCATGCTGTCGTCTTACCGCGACTGCAGGCGTCTATATTGGATTGTAGCGAGATGGAGACATCATTACCTTCCATCCTTCCTTAGCATGGCCACCGATGTATCCCCCGGCATATTCAAGCAATTGCTCCATAAGTTTGATGACTGCGAAGTCTGGTGCGGTCCGCTTGTAAAAGTTGAAAATTCTAGCTTTCCCTATTTCAGAGCCGCAACAAAAAGTACTCATGCCCATTCTCGCAAAACGGTAATATGAAGTGTCTGTGTGAGTGTTTGTCGGATGAAGCGGTAGCGCAGACCAACACGATGACAGCACATCAAAATAACCTAGAGACGCCGACAAATTTTCATGCTAACCTCCAAGCTGTGGCTAGAGAAAATCATTGGAGAGCTCCGACGAGTATTCGGCGGATGTAGGTGGAACCGAAGGTCCTAAGGGCCCATGCTCAGCAGCCTCAGGATAGCCCAGGTCGGCGTGATCTCCGAGAGCGCTGGCACTTGGGAGTGCCTGATTTAGAGGCACAAACTCTACCGGCACGCCTCTACCTGAGATGAACGACAGCGCACTTTGGTCGTTCTCCAAGGACGAAAGCGGTCGGTGGGATGGTTCCTACCTTCCATGCGGGCTGCGGTAAGTCTTAAGGCGACAGCATGTTTCCCAGATGGGGCTCTGAAGCGTATGCGCGCAGCTCCAAAATCATGCAAAGACTTCAGGACCGGGATCCTCGAAGGTGTTTTCCGCAAGACCGATCTGTTCCATCCATAAGCCAGTCTGTAGGTCGACGTCGAATTGAAGTCCACCGAAAGGAAGATTTGGGTCATCCGAATTGTCCAGATCTAACATGTCGCCAAAGTCAAATCTGGAATCCCCCCCAATAGTGAGTGGTCCGCTGAAGCCGATGTTAGCTTCAAAACCCAGCGACGTGCTTAGCGAAGAATTGTGGCCGTTCTTGGTTTCTAGTGAAGTGGTATGATGAGTGTGGTTGCCTGATTCTTGAGTGCCAACATAGTTCTGAGAGGATGTGGCAGAGGCTGATGCATTCAAGAGATCGACTTTGTTGGTGTCGGTACCCAGAAAGCTTGGACTATCTGGTTCCTTCCGACGAGATTCGACTGGAATCCCTCGAATAGATCTCCGGATTGTGAGCAGGCAGTGGTGAATGATTCTTGCAGCTGCCCCTGCGATGGCGCTTCTTACTTTTGCCTTCTCCAGTCTGGCCTGGGCTTGATTTAGAGCAATGCATATGGCTTTCTTAGGTAGAAATTCATCGTCGTGCAGGTTCTGAAGTGGATTCGATGTTTTCCGCCTTACTACCATGGAAGTAAGGAACATCGCTGCATCGAGAGTGTAGCAAGTGAGTGAATGGATTCGATATTGGTGCTCCTGCAACAAATTGAACAGCCCTTGTTGTGATGCCAACGTGGCGAGTGCCGCACGTATACCTGCTTCTCGTGAGATAGGAGAGCACATCGCGTGCGGCCTATGTAATGCCACAAGGAATGAATTGATCATGATTGATATGTGTTGTCTGTGCTTCGGCAGCACTGGCAGGGATTCGTCCCACGTCGTGTCCGGCTTTTGTGGCGATGAGGCCGGAGGTAAGGAATCCAGAATCCCTAGGATCTCGCTGTGAAACTTCATCACGAGATCATGGTCTTCGCAGTGTTGGCTAAGAATGCCCGCGGACATCATTTGATGAGCTTTATAGCCAGTCGCATATTTGACAAGCTGAGAGGTGTACGTTGAGGGTTTGTCGAATTGCGTGGCTGGAGCTGGTACTGTGTTGGAGGGATCGACTGGGAAGTCGCAATCCGGTGGCGTCAAAATAGTACAATCAGCCGCGTTAATCATTCGCGAGCGTCCCAGCATCATCGCCATGTGACTGGTATTGCGTCAACAGCAGCAAAGTAACGTGTCGCCGGAGCACTTACCCATCCCAGGCGAAGAGACTGACCCACAAGCGTCGTCTATGTTCATCATACCACAAATCCCGCAAGCTGCTATGAAGTGTCTCTTCAGAACCACAGGAAATACGCCGCTGAAGATGTAATCCCAGATTCTGAGCCTGTCTATCGCACACATATATCAGAATGGCTTTTTTACTCATTTCTAGGTCCGAGGAGCAGGACCTACCTTATTGCGTCTCCTAAGCTAAACCACGCTTCGTTGCCACGTCCGGTATTCTTCAGCCAAGCACATCTTAGCAGATCTGCCAGTACGGCTGAGCTTGCAGAGTCATGCCGTCCTAGTAAAGACATCACTTCAGCTCCTGCGTCACTGTAAACTCTTGACAGCCTGTCAGCTGCTGGCAGAGATGACACATCAAGAAGCTGCCCGACGGGACTGCCGGTTGGCAAAAACTGTAACGTCAAAGCTAGCACTTGGAGCAGTACTGCTGAAAAGTATAACAATTCTGTCCGATTGCCTTCTGCGTCGAGTCTGCGTTTCTTATTCACCGGACCCTCAATTTCCGTGGCATTGCTTTGTGCGCGCTCGTAGGCCCAAACCTGGTGCAAGGACATGAAATATGGTCGATCGAGGATAGTGAAGTACCAGTCCACCTCTCCGAAGAAAGTATCGAGGAGCATCTCAATGATCTGGTTCGATGGCAAACATGCGATGCAACTATCGTACTTGAGTCCGAGCTTGGTTGACAATGATCGGACCTTGCCGAAGTTCACGGGTGATGATGCAGCTGCAGGTGGGCGTGAGCCATCAGCTGCTTGCGGAGCCGCTTTTGACTGTGATGATTCGCGTTGGAGAGCATCAAGCGCTTCTTTGATGTCGCTCAACGATCCATAGCCGAGCCTTCCGGCAACGCTCGTGCTGTCAGTAAGGTCGTCTTCAAGATCCTTCTGGCCATTATCCGATGCTCGCAGTGCCCTTCGATAATCAGCAGAAGAGATCAGATGGGGACGAGCTTCGAGACGCTTGCTCTCCTACCGGCCGATAAGCCTCTCCAAGACAAGATATCCTAAGGCTAGCAAGCACTGGCATTGACTCACCCATTATCGTCGGTGTAGGCGCACTTGAAGCTAGCATTCCGCGCAGCGCATTGTCCGCACGGTCTTTCTCGATCACACTGCGATCGAGCGTTAGCCAGGTTAGCTTCAGATAGAAGGGTGTTGGAAGTGCCTTTTGCTTTCTACGTTGACATTCGTAGCATGCTAATACAGGCCGGTTCCGTTTCTGATATTGGCGTTTGCTACTCATGGTTCGGCACGACAACTGCTATCATGTTGTGCGGACAAGCTTTTCTTTGAGACGTTATCCCGCATGAAGATTTATCGTAGCAGGAGCGGTGGCGTGAATGAGATGCTCTCAGCACGTGACAATTTCGGCCAACTATACCGTGCTGGGCTCATACTGCTGGTACAAGCAGATGACGGTAAACAATACTTCTCGACCATCATTTTCATCGATCCGGGCTTCGAAGGACGGGTCAACCACAGGTCGCAAGTTGTGTAATTTTGGAGGGTGCTTCACGGATCACTAGCGCGAACTTGTCTGTCTGTTGATATCTACGTCACAGGCTCTATTTCTTGGAAGGTCCTGTGCTCGGCATGCCTTGTGTTCCCCAGTACCAACGGCTCTGCACAGCACCTCATCATCAAGCGTTGAAGGCACTGCAAAGGAAGAACCTCGGACATGGACATCGAAGCGCAGCGGCGTGCGAACCTTCAAAACAAGGAGAAGTTGTTAGCAGAGTTGAATCTTAACTCCAGAACCATTGTAAGCAGCAAAGCACAACATGTTAAGCGCGAAAATGGTCGTTCAGCCAAGCGACGAAAGATCGAGATAGCCCAAGCTCCTACTCGATCATCTGCTCGCATACAAAGTACTAGTGAGCGGCCATCATACAAGGAAGAGTCAGACAACGTTCGAACCACAACACCGCAACGAGTCAAGGTCAAGTTGCAGTCAAGCAAAGGTAAACCGACGTCCGTTGCAGATCTAGAAGAAGATGTGCAGCCCTCACCTGCTCCTGACGTCGGACTCATGCGCGAAAATTGGTCGAAATGGGAAGTCACCGGACCGACGCCTATCAGAGATGATGAAACTGGGACCTTCAATTTTGAAGACTTTCCTTCCTTCTCACCGAACAAGTCACCAGAAGAGATGATCCGAGAGGGCTCGTTTGGCGGCTCTTATTGGCGTCCGTTGAAGTCCCGCCGTCTGGGCATCGTGATCGAGGAAGATTGGAAAGAGCTACCTTCCGAATGGATTCAGGGTCTTGATGTGGCGCGATATCTCACCAGTCCTGACTACGAGCCTGATGTAAATAAGTGCAAGGTAGCTTGCGGTCAGAGCATTGAGGAGTGGGAAGCGAGCGGATGGATCATGCATGAGTACGACGTGCGAGGGTGGTTTCAGTGGTATTGTCGCTTCTTCCAGGGTCGCAGGTGTCCCGATGATGAGCGACAAGTGTCAAGGTGGAGGAAGTGTGTTGGGCCAACAGGAAGATGGAAAAGAATGCTTCTGAAGGCATATCTGAAAATGGGTGTCCGTGATGTTTTCGACGATGGTGAAGACGCAGATAGTCGAGAAGTGAGCCCTGTCATGCACCAGACCTGCCATCATTGGGCGTACGAGATCAAACAACACGACCTGGATGAAGCATGGCACTCGCCTAGATGAAAGGAGAAAAGCATAAATTTGGGCTCTCCATTGTCCTAGAAGTAACCCCTGGCCCGCAACATCTGAAGTCGGTTCAGACCGACGGATCTGATCGGGGAGTTCAATAATAGATGCTGAGCATGTCAGTGTCTGTGAATAACATGTGCACTGAGTAATATCCTTGGCCAAGGCACGTGCGCTCGCGTTGGTTAGGTCGAAGTTGCCAACACGGCTTGCCCAATAAGGGAGAGCCATGTTGTGTTTAAGCTAGTTAGGCTTTCGGGTGTGATCAATAATACGGAGTAGGGCCAATAGTCTGCAGGTACGATCGAAATGTCATCACCAGAGACAGGGCTGATTTACTTGTCGGACATGGAGTATGCGATTCTGGGTGGTGTGAGTATTTGCATGGCGAATATCAAGCATCTTGCCGTGTTCGATGTTTATTTATGTGATAACAAACTCATCTTCCATTGTGTCGACGAAGTTCCTCCTTTCCTTCTTCTTCGCCGCTAGACCGTCCCAGCTGAAAGGATTCGGTAACTTCAGCACTCCACTGCACAGGCAGGCTAACGATGCTGCCGACGCCGTCGAGGTCAGAAATCCTTGCAACGACCACTTTCCGTGCCGTTCTGGGTCATGGTCAAGCCTCCAAAGCCTCTGGTTCCAGTTAGCATTTGATCTATCCGATTAATTACCTCATACGTCCCCATACGTATGCGCGCTGCTCGCAATTCTAGCTGAACCAGACTTCAATTACGTTGGGGTGCACAGGCTCATTAGAGCCAGACAGGGAGCCGAGATGTCGATGGGCATGGGGGGACCTTCCTTCGACGACGTACCGGCTTCTGCTGCCCCAAACAAATCTGTCACTGCATCATACTCCTATCGCGATCGCAGTCGGTCGCCAGCCTACTCGGAACGTGACGACCAAGCCGGCCGCGGCAGACGTTCATTGGAGTCACCATATCAGTACGCCAGAGAAAGACAGAGCTGGGACGGTGAGCAAGACATGAACGGACACGGACCCGTACATCGGCCGCGGGATAGAAGTGGAGAGTTGCCACGCCTGCAACTGAACGACACTCTTGATGACCTCGACGAAGAAGGATACAACCCCATCGGCGACGACGACCCTACCTCCTACGATCTGACCGGCCCAGCGCAAGCAGGGGACACGCGGAAAAGCACGTGGAATCTAGAGAAGCAGTCGCAGGCTTTGTTTTCGAAAGAGCATCTCCAGGTCATCTTCGGTGACCCGAGCTTTCTCCTCAAATTCACATCATTCCTTGGCCTGCACAGACCTCATTCTGTACCCATACTTGTACACTACCTCGACTCGTTGAAAGCCTTGAGAGCATTACACTATGCCAATGCCATCCTTGAGGGCCTTGACGAAGTGCCAGGTCTGCCCTTTACCAAAGCCAGCGTAGACCCGACAACAAACACCGCACTGCTGAAGAGAGCGACTGATGCTTTCGATCATCTTGTCAGGGAAGAGCTGCCGGCTTTTGTCACGCATGAATACATCCAGGTCGTGAGTGCAAGCATATCAGCCAGGATATCAGGCATGCTAGCCCCGCACCTGAGGGAAGCAAGCGAAGGACTGGCAGAGGTGTTCTGCCTCACGGACCCGAGCCGGCCGGATAATCCCATCGTCTTCGCGTCAGAAGAATTTAACCGCACAACTCAGTATGGCTTGTCATACGTACTAGGTCGAAACTGCCGCTTCCTCCAAGGCCCCTACACGAACCCTCTTTCTGTGCGTCGCCTACGCGACGCCATGGTGGCGGGCAGACAGCACCAAGAGGTTTTCCTGAATTATCGCCGAGATGGCTCGCCCTTCATGAACCTTCTCATGACAGCTCCATTGTGCGACGCCCGAGGTGTGGTACGCTACTTTATCGGCGCCCAGGTAGACGTGACCGGCCTTGTCAAAGATTGTGCCGAGATGGAGTCCTTGGAACGCCTACTTGACAAGCAGTCGAGGGGCGAAACAGTGCCGGACCATCAGCAGCCAAATCCTGAGAAGAACGACGAGTTGCGTGAACTTAGCGAAATGCTCAACATGAATGAACTCGGCACGATACGCAGATTTGGCGGGCGCATGCACAGGGAGGTTGACTCCGACGACAACGACTCAGACAACCACTCCAACTCGGTAGCATCCGGTCAACCACGACTGCTGATCAAAGATCCGAACACCATGACGCCGCCGTGGCACATCGGTGAGTCTACTATAGATGAAAATCCAGAAGCTTCAGGCTCAACAGCTTCCAACAACCCCATGAACGGCAAGATCTCTGGCCGTCTGAGCGGCGTCTACAACCACTACCTCCTAATTCGGCCATACCCGTCACTGCGTATTCTCTTCGCCTCACCTTCTCAGCGTGTTCCTGGTATACTCCAGTCACCGTTCATGAACAAAATCGGCGGCTCAAACCGTGTTCGAGAAGAGCTTACAGCAGCGTTCGCCGACGGCAGAGGAGTAACAGCAAAAGTACGATGGGTAACCAAACACGATGAAGAGGGCCGCAATAGATGGATACATTGCACGCCACTCGTTGGCGTAAATGGCCAAATAGGCGTTTGGATGGTCGTTATTGTCGACGATGAGCGACATCGCATACAGCGCGAACGTGAACGGATGGGCGGACGAATTGCGCCGCCGGTAGCGTCCGACCCAAGGGAACGGGCGACGCCGGAACTGTTCGATAGGGATAGGGAGAGACAGAAAGAGAGAGATAAACAGCAGACGTCTTATCACAAGGTGACGAGCCAAAACCAGAGCGCGGCTCCAGCACACCGACATGACTATAGTTCTGGTGGAGGTTCTCGTGCAAACACAAACGGTGTGTATCACGGCGCAATGGGCTCCAATCGCAATGGTAGTCTGGATGGGCTGTCTAATGGTAATCAAAGCCTAGAAAGCTTTAAGATCTAGGCATGAGCGGAGATGGACATAGAAAGCTACAGAATCTACGGATAGATCGAGATGTACATAGGTATAATGCTGGGCGGCTTTTTGGGCACACAACGCTATAGCGTTTCGTTTGCTTCTTGTATGTATATAGTACCTGACCTGTCCTTCTATCAGATGAATGAGATGAAAAGCTTGTGTTGGTTGTGAGTCACTTGATTCTTTATGTCACCACACGGCCAGGGGCTCCTTGATACTTGACTGGAATCGGCTGGCAGATGTATACCTTCCTTCGGCTAGTAATCGACCTTGTGCTTTGGGGATGTGTCCCGAAGGCACCGCTTCGTTGAACACTTACGAGATAGCACTGGTCGCTCTCTGCTGTGCTGTGCTGTGCTACTGATTGATCGGCTGAACGATTCTTGCTCCATCGGCATCATCCGCCTCGCACAGCACCTTCTTTCAACCAGACACATCACACCATACCACACCTTCCCTGTCCTTCCCTTCTATCTCAGGTTTTGCCTTATCTGATCATTTCGTGCCCCTCATCCACCCCCAGGCTGTGAGTTAGCTCCCTTCATCTTGCCCTAGAACCCCTCTCTACCCACATAGATACTGTAACTCAAAGTCCGCCATCGGCGCCGCCGGTTGCATTGCGCTTTTCGCTCTCTTCTGTTCTGTAGCTCGGGTATGGTATCGGACATATTTATTTACCTACCTTCTCCTCATTCACATCAGACTGGACCCGCACCTTCAAGCGGCCGTAGCCCGTTGAAACACGTATGGACCGTTCGTGAATGAGCGCCTTCGGCCTGCCCCTCGATTTAGGCACCCCATAGAGCCAGCTATCTTAGTCACATAAGTCGTCCCGGGACGCCTCACGAGCTTGGCATCATTGACACCTTATATTTATCCACTGCAGCTCGTGCGTCGCTGGCCGCAGCACTCGATCGAGCGTGTTTCTTACAACAGGACAGTTACTGCTGGGGCGCGATGACCGACTTGACTGAAGAGTTCGAGGTATCAGCGCGATGGGCGGAGAAGTACTGCTACTCGAAAGCATGGCCGCTGCCACGATTCAGCGCACCATTCAATGGGTGTGGGTCTGTGGCCAGCGAAGAGAGATATGAGGTTGTCGTGTCCGGGGCGGGACCAGCAGGTATGTACGATACGATACGCTTCACTTGATATACAGCGTTTACGGGCTGGGCCCTTTCGCGGAAAGCTCACTCACGTTGATTGACTCGCGCTGATTTGAATCCTAGGTCTTTTCTTGACGTTGCTGCTTGCGCGATACGGGTTGAGCGACGAGTCTGTGCTTTGTGTTGACGCGAAGGCACGACGGACTGAGCTTGGCCATGCGGATGGCATTAATGCTCGCACGGTCGAGATCCTCGCTACACTCGGACTGGAGCACGTCTTTCTCAAGGATGGGCGTGAATTCACTGGTACGGCGGTGTGGCATCGCAGGGCTAGTGGAGGGCTCGAAAGGACGGAGTCAAGGCCGTTCTTCTTCAGTCCGGCTCGGTATGGCCAGTGTTACGGGATTCATCAAGGGCGCTTTGAGCAGAGTTTGAGTAACGATCTTGCGCAATATGTCGAGCACGGCGTCCAGTATGGCTCCCAGGTGTTGGAGGCAATGCTCGACGAGAACGATCCGGAATATCCTGTTGTTGTCAAGATAAGAGCGGGCGCGGGCGGAGAGGTCAGGACTGTAAGGACAAAGTATCTGGTCGGTGCTGACGGAGCACATTCTGCTGTGAGACGCGCTTTCGACATCGAAATGCAAGGGGACTCCACGGATGAGATCTGGGGCGTGATTGATTTTGTGCCTGACACGGACTTCCCTGACATCCGACGTATGGTGCGGTTCTTTCACGAGAATGATGCACACAAGATGGATGGGTTGCTAATTCCAAGGGAGAAGCTGTCGAATGGCGACTACTTGTGCCGGATGTATGTGGACATGTCATCCGGCGCCGAAAGGGACAATGTTGTCGTGGTTGGTGATGACCGGGATGGAATCCGAAGAAAGAAGGCGGAGATCAAGAAGACCCATATCCTTGAGCGAGCGGCTCAGTCGGTTGCGCCCTACAATTTGGGCGTTAAGGCTGGGACGAATGCGATTTGGTGGGCGACATACAGCGTTGGCCAAAGGTTGGCTGAAAAGTTTACAGTAGATGACTCTGCTGGTCATCCTAGGGTATTTCTGATCGGAGATGGTAAGTTGTCGGGGTTATCTTTGAATGTCTGGCTAAGAATCTTTAGCATGTCACAGCCACAGCCCTCGCCAAGGTCAAGGTCTCAACATCAGTACTCAGGACGCATACTACCTGTCGTGGAGATTGGCCTATGGTCTAAATGGCCTGTCGCCAGACCCCACGACGCTTTTGCAAAGCTATGAAGACGAAAGACGGGCCTGGGCTGAAAGAGTGGTCACTTCGGACAAGCGCTGGAACGATGGGAGTCTTCCATTCTACGATATGTTCACAGAGATGCGGGAACAGGTGCTTGGCTGTGGGGTCGAAGAGAAGCCAAGTCTGCTGACCTCGGAGAAGAACGAAGCTGTGGCCTGGCAAGGCAGAGACTTGTTGGGTGGAGTGTTGCGGACAGGTCGCCGCCTGTTCAATGTCAAAATCACTAGGTGGGCAGATGGGACACCGCTCGACCTTCACGAAGACTTCCCATCTGATGGACGATACCGAATCCTAGTCTTGGCAGGGAGCGACTTCCCTAAGGGCCGCTCGCGAAGAGCCATCGAAAGCGCTTGTGCATTGACAGCACAGTATGTAGGAGTCCTGGAGGAGGTCGTGCTGCAGCCGAAGGCGGATACTGGCTTTGAGTGGAGTGATATGCCAGCGGAGCTGAAGCAGCAGGCTGAGATGAGACTGCATACAGCTAGTCAGGATGTGTACGAAACATACGGCGTGAGTCCAGATCATGGTGCCCTGGCACTAGTAAGGCCGGATGGCATCGTAGGTGTCACAACGGCCCTCGAGGGTGTCGATGAGATTGAACGGGTGCTGCAACGGGTGCTCAAAGTGCCTAGCTTGGAAACAACAGAAGCTGTCACTAGGTGAGGACAGCGAGACAGCAAGTACATGTGGGTATCGTCATCACTTTGTTCATAAAAGATGTCGAAATGCGTGATGGAACTTGGTATAAAGCTGGTGCTGCCATATAGCAATCGCGGACAATAATGAGACGCGTGTTCCGCCACGCTGATCACGAAAAAAACATGCTAACATGACTGACCTCTTAGACAATCAAGCCCATAAAGGACTAGTTAGACCTCCAAGGTCCTGGAACTGATTTCTTCACTCAAGCTTGCTGCCCGGGTAGCCTCGAGCAGAGAACCAACGCTTTCGAAAACGCCAACCTTGAACGGGGGATCCGTTTATTAGTGCGGGTTAGGGCTCCTCATCCGACGGCACACCCCTGCTTAGGAAGCGACCACTCCGGCCTGCACTGTAAGGTAAGTAAGGTTCCGATGGTGTGGTAAGGAATGGAGGAGGAGAGCATGGCTGATTCTGCGCGAGGCGCTGTAGGTTCATGACCTAGGTCCTAGAATGTGTCTGAGCGGAAATTGTGGGGCTGATGAGGTGTGATCATTACTACTGTGAATAACAGGCTGTCATGGTCATCGTTCATATTATTCTATGTCATCAATATATCCTTTCGATATGGAACAGGTCGCAAAGTAGCTGTATCCAGCGACGGTATTCCTCCTGAAAATGTTGGAGTGCTACAGACGAGTCACCATCATTCCCGACCCAACCAATTATATCCGTAATCCTAACTTCGCTTGCGCTTCAGGGGTATCGAGCTGAAATTGAAATAAGAAATCACGTATGAAATTGCAGTCATCCTAGACCACATGCTGTGCAACAATAACAATAAACAAATTCCCTGCTTCTACTGGCCCAGAATCTCGTCCCACGTTTTGGTGTTGATGTGGATAGATCCCGGCAAGCCGTGGTAGACATGACCTTCGGTGGAGTCAACGTCAATAGCGCTAGCTTTGAGTATATCGACAAGACGTGTCATGTCCTTACTGTCAACCGGGGTTGGGATGTCATCCTCTGTGTCAGTCGACTTCGTCTTTGTGCTTCCAGATGAGGCATTGGACGTCTCTCTGGACACAGACGCGCTGCTAGTTGGCGATAGAGCTGGCACATCTTCATCGCCATCGTGTGGCATTCTTGGCTCTGTTTGCTGTTGGAATAAATCTCCCTCCGGAGCCACGTTGGGTACCATCGAGTTCCGGCGGCTCATTTGCTCTGAGCTAGGCAGCGTCACCGATTTCTGTCCCTCGAGCTGCACCTCATTCAGACCATTTCCGTAGCCATGAACCAGAATCTCACAGTGATACTGCGTTGGCACTGGCGGCATAGGAGGCTCATCCGACACAGCGGCAGACTGCCTCTTGCTCAGCAGGCGTCGTAGAGACGGGACACGTGGAATAGATGGTGACCGCATGGTGATGATAGAGTTGCTCCGCGCAGGCAAGGTCCGTCGTCTCTCCTTGCGCGAATTAGATCTTCCAGCTCGAGTGTCGAGATGACCAGTTGAGGAATTGTGGTGAATGTAGTCGATATCAGGAACGATACCTTTGTGCTCCAGTCTATCTTTGTTCTTTGGAGGTACTTCTGGCAGCCAGGGCATTCTTGTTGGGACGTGACAACAAAGAGAATAGCTCAGGCCTTCCGTGTTCCGCACATGCTTTGGAGCAGCCACAATGGAGATGAGTGTTTGCAGGATTGCGTAGACTAAGATCCAGCGCACTTTCCGACCATCGGTCCAGGAGACATGCTCAAGGTTATCTGTAATGGAGTTGGACTCAAACTCCGAAAAACGTCGGACAAGTGGACAGTCCATGATCTGCACGTCACGATTGGATGCTTTGATCAATGCCTGAATTCGTGCTGTCTTACGGTCCTCACGGTCGATGCGCTTTCGAGCAACAGGGTTCCAGGACTGTCTCCTCGAAAGAGTAGGTGGTCGCACACTTGCTGTGACTTGGTGAGGAAGTTGTGGTAGCGGATGTGGAAGGGTGTCGAAACCATGTTTGGTGTCAAAGACCTGGATATTTTGCAAAGTGCATACTCCGCCAGCGCTTGAGAAGTTGTCGCCAGCATTTGCTGAGGACTCTGGATCAACGAGATGATGATACAGATTGCGGAAGTCGGAGTACAGCGAAGCATAGATCGAGTGCTTGGAAGTTTCGGAGCTAAAGGCCGCGGGTGGCCAGAAACCATATTTCTCGATGTAGAAACTGTGTAGGAAGGAACGAAAGCGGTCGAAGTGGTCTCTTGCTACTTGGGACAAGCCCAAAAAGTTGCCCGACAAGTCATCGCCGAAGAAAGTCTCGATGGACATGCTCGCGCGAGCCAGGCGCACATCCATCTCGAGTCGTGATTCCAGGATCAGCGATTGTGTTGTCTTGTTGAGTGTCGCGTACTCCATACTCGAGTTAATCTCCCGATGGCTCATGCCAACAGCGTGGGCAAACGCGTCAATCCACATGTCTCCTTGTCTCAAGTGCTCGGCAAGCAGCAGCGCCGCCAATGCATGGTCAGCACATTCCCTGAAGTCAAGATATTTTTGAGATTCGGCATAGGCTATAATCTCTCTCTTGTTCAAGACGGGATCTCCCGTATTTCGGTATTGGTCGATTCTTTCTTTGACGGCCACGAGTGATACGCCCAGGGTGCGGCCAGCGAGTGGCAGGTCGTACAGCCAAGCGAAGAAGTTTCGAGTTGTGATGTGATGGTCGAACACCTCGTCAATGCTGGATGTGATGGGTGCAGGGATGTACAGCTCGATGGCTGATGTGTGTTTGTCGCAGCCTGGGCAAGAACTGAGGAGGCATTCTCGAGAGGCGTGGAGGGAGGGTCGAGTTACGCAGCGGTCAAGTAATGTGTGAAAGCCGCGCTCTCTGAGCACTCGTGTGTGGACTCGAAAAGACGGGCCTCTGCTCGACTGACCCGGCTGTCTAAGGTAGACGAGCAGATCGCCTGATTTAAAGCATAGTTCTGGTTCCTGTTCCTTGTTAGGACTTCCACTGCCCCGAAGCGTCTTCTTCTCTTGACCTACCTGGTACAGATTGAACCAATCCGTAGTTATTCTCGACCTGCCATTCCATCTTCTCAGTCCTGCTGAGCGGATGTCTTCTTTGGTGATTCTGCCATGCAATCGCTTGCTCGAGCCTTGCCTCGAGTATATGCTGGTGACTCTACCAGCTCTTACAGAATCTACCTGCATTGATGTCATGTCGTAATAATGGGAGCAACAGGGGTGTCTGTGATTCAATGTTGCATGTTCGTCGGTGAGTGCGAAAGGCCCAACCGCAACGGGCTACTTGAGATACCTGACGGCAGGAGGCTGAAGATGAAACAAGACTTTAGGCAATTACGCTCGACCACGGGTCTGCATTGACCACGCCAGTAACAGCAGGGGCAAGGGCGTCGCACAAGAGGAATAGCGGCGGCGAGGACAGACCACAGCACAGAGCCACGAAATTTGCTGCTGGTCTAACACTTTCGACAACTTGTTGCTACTAGTAGCTTGGGGACGATGCAACTCCCATTTCCACGATTTGGACCAGGACCAGCTTGGCATGGTACTGTACCAGAAGCTCCTCTCTGGCGATGCGCCATGACCCATGATGCAAAGAGGCAGGCCTATCACATCATGACAAAGTAACGTTCATGGATAGAGCGGCTCCTCAATGGAGCCATGATCGGATCGTCAAGCTTAATTAGTTCTTCAAGTTGGCACACCACCGAGATTGCCATTGGCAGCGGACAGGCCAGAGCAGGACCCGTGCGGAAGGTGGATCGATGACCAACGCAAGCTACAATAATGGAGGAGTACCCCCGCCCGCCTCGATGCTGACGGGCTTGATGTTGCTCAACCGCCATGATTACGAGAAGGCGCTCGACAGTCCGTGGCTGTTGTGTGGCCCCGTACTGACAGCTTGCAGACTTGACCAGGGTCTAACGGCACGCATGCAGATTCTGATGGCCGTCGAATCGGTGGCTTTCTACAGCGAGCTGAGTCCCTGCTGTGACACCTACAAGCGGACTTCATTTTGAGGGGTCATGAACAATGCATATTCCGCATCTAGCAGAGGATCTACATATCAACGCGAACAACTATCTCGAAGGATTTGTCCAGTTCGTGTTTTCCGCCAGTCATTGTCTCTGAACATGTGCATTATTGTTCCTCACATGTTTGTCAGTACGCGAAAATGAAGGCGAGGGGTATGCAAAGAGTGCCTGCATGTTACTAGGATCATTGACTCCGAAGCTTCAGAGATAACGAATTTGAGATAGCTACCCTGTTCGCAGGACGAGTACAACAGATCCATGTAGACCTACTTTTCGTGGTACCGACTTTGTAGCCAAGATGTTGGCGAGACTCTCGGTGGAATGCTGTGCTTCGGTCGTCACGTATCACGATTGCAGGCATCATGATGCCACCAGAACCCGTAAAGTCAATCTAAGGAGACTATCTGTAGCGAGAACGCAATCTCATAACAGGAACCCATGAGATGTGTACGCCAATACGTAAAGACTTCATGTTACACATCGGATACTTCACGAGAGCGTATGAGAGGGCGCTTTGAAATGGACAAGATCATCACTTCACGCCCGGTCGGCATGTCGGAGCTTCTTCATCACCGTCACAGCTGCTGTGTAATAAGCTTTAGTGTTGGTGCCAAGGTCGGGACGCGCAATCCTACGGGAATGCGCGACAGTCCTCTCCGCACTCTGAGCGTGCGTAAGGTCGGTGTACTTTCTCAAGCCGATGGCGAGTCAGAGGGAGTCATTTGGTTGCATGTAGGATAGGTAGATCATAAGCTAGATTTGGCGTAAGCAGATCTACGCACAGAATGCGAGGTCGACTGCCTTGACTTGATGCTCAACTCCTCACAAAGCGGCGAATGGCCTACACATGCCATGACCCTGCTATGTCCAGACCGACCCACAGCAGGCCGTGCACCTACCTGCATGGGTCCCTGCAGTTCCCGCTCGAAAACCCATTAGCACCAGACTCCACAAATGCGATGATTCAGCTGCCTACGCAACGGAAGATGCACCAGACCTGGATTCATTAGCCATAAGCCAGCTAGACTTCGACAACGACCTGGAGTTGCCCGTTCATCCATTCTTCTGCAGCAACAGCAAGCTGTGCCATGAGCCAATCCTCTTGACTTTTGATAGATGTGAGTCCTTCCTGTGGTAGCAGAGCCTTCATATCGAACTGGCCATCTAAGGTATCGAAATTGTTCTTGAGTCCATCCAGAAACTGCTCATAAGTTCCAGCTTGGTCGGAAGACAAGCTGAACTCAGGTCCAAGACGTTTGCGGGCGTTTTCATGTTTGGCAACAAGATTGACTCGTAGCGTTATCGTGCCAGAATCCGGCGGCAAACCAATGACCTCTTCTGGTGCCGCCGCAATCGGAACGACCGAGCTCTGATCGACCTTAGGATCTTGCTGCAGCGAGGGGTCGATTTCGGGTGCCTATCTGTTTGTTAGCTAGAGTTCTGCTCAACTGTGTTCTGCGTAGTAATCAGTGGTACACACCAGGTTCTCGTCAAAATCATGCGAACCGTCTCTCTCGGAACCAAGGCGCTCTCTGTGACTCTTGTCTCCAGCTTTCTTTGGATCTTGCTTTCTCGTCTCGGCAGCATAGACCCTCTGCCGCTCGTTCGTTACCATCTTCCGAAGCAGCGGCATGAGAGCTTTGGCAATCCGACTGCGATCATCTGGCCAGAAGAAGGTACGAGGAGGAGCATCAGGGACATCTACATTGGCAGGATGGCCGAAGAATTTCTCCCCAGTACCATCTTGCTGCAGAAAGTCCTCGACGCATTGATAGAGCTTGAGCTTTGCTTGATCGTTATTGTTATTGTGCTTTTTATGACCGACTACATCCCTACGCTCAGGAAATTCGTCGCTAAGCATGTAGTTCTTCGCCGCATTTTGCAATCTGAGGAACGCTTCAGGCGCAAGCTCGAGGGACGTAAAAACCTTTCCCAGAGGCGGCCGACTGTACTTCTTGCTTTTCTCCGACGGCTCACGAAAGAGGACTGCAGCTGAATTTGACAGTGTTGGCGTCTTGGGCTGCTGCTGCTCAGCAAAGGCTAAGTCGGTAGACACTGGGATATAGGCATTCTCTTCCCCTCGCTTTCGTTTCCCAAGGTCGCGCTGGTGTGCATCTGCTGCCGCAGTTGCAGCCTCAACGAGTCCAGCGAATTGAATGTCATCCGGATAGTTCGAAGCCATTCAGACGATGCGATGCGATGCAATTGCGACGATGATGGTTCTTGCAAAGCAGCCAAATAGGTCAAACTGATCAAACACTGAGAAACCGACAAGTTGCAGGTGCGACGCGAGCTTCAACGCGTCACTGCCGGCGATTGTTTTCCCGATCCCGAACAGTTATTCCCGTCAGTGCCTGACCAAGTACCAATTCCAGGGCAAGACTTCTCGGAGGCTATACACCTTGATTTATACTGCTGCAGGTAGTTGCATGCTGTACTTGGAGAACTAGGACAGGCGCCGACCATGGGCATGTTCACTGCAACCAGGACACAGATCGCTACCTACCTGCTATGTGTTTGTCCCTTCTCCATCGCCTTCCTGGTATTCCTTAACTCTTCTGTCTCCTTCGTGGTCACTGACCTTATTGGGAGAGAAGAGGGTGTTGGAGATGCGGTTGGGAGTTTGGGCTTTGCAGATGAGCTTGTAGCCCTCGTGGCCTGTCCTCTTTGGGGCCTGCTGTCAGATCGAATTGGTGTCCGAACAGTAAGCTGAGTACCATATCCGTCGTTCTCACGACTCTTCGTTGACCATCGCAGGTATGCTTCATCGGGTACGTCATTATAGGCATAGCTCTGTTCCTGTTCGTGCAAGCCAAAAATGTATATCCAGAACTTCTACTGGGACGGTTGTTCTTCAGCCTAGGTGGTGCAGCGGCATCAACTATGGTTACTGCTATCCTCCCGACCATGTCATTCGTCGACGAGTCTCAGAGCAATGGTGAGCATGCAGAGGGACAGCGACGCTTCAACGGTCATGTACAAGCACCTTCCATGGCCTCCGAAGTCACGATCACGCCTAACAACTACCGTGGGGACCAATCTGCAGGAAACGATGCGGGCAACCAGTTGCATGAAGCCAGCACCTCAGACTCTGCTTCCAAAATCGCTGGGTTTGTGGGTATGGCCACTGGTTGTGGAGCTCTAATCGCCCTGAGCATCTTTCTGCCCCTACCTGCTCGCTTTCAGAAAGCCGGAGCCGAACCTGGGCCCGCACTGCAATACAGCTACTATATCGTTGGTGCAATCGCCTTTGTGCTTGCCATCGTCTGCCTTATTGGACTCCACGGTTTAAGGAGCGAGTCTAAGAAAGGGTTTAGATTTTTGCTCCAAGGCGGTGGTATGGACAGTGACAATCGCTCTACACGAGAGACTGCATCCTCGACTCTGGGTCTACTGTACCATGCCTTGCTCTTCGGCTTCACCCGAAAAGATATCTTCATCGGTTACGTCGGCGGATTCGTTGCACGCGCCTCCTCGGTCGGCATATCGCTGTTCGTGCCGCTGTTAGTCAATGCCGCGTTTCTCTCTTCAGGCTTGTGTGCACCTGCGCTGACCTTGGGGGAGCCGACTGGTTTGCCAGACATCAAAAGACGATGTCCACGGGCTTACGTTGTCGCGGCAGAGCTTACTGGTGCATCACAGCTTGTCGCTCTTCTGTGCGCCCCTCTCTTTGGCTACTGGTCCTCTCGCCTATCGAACAAGAATATACCACTCATGTTTGCTGCTGTGGCTGGCATTGTTGGCTATCCACTATTTGCCAAGCGCTTCGATCCGCACGATGAGGATAAAGCAGCGAGAGGCGTGGCCTTCCTTGCTGTTTGCTTGATTGGCATTAGTCAGATTGGTGCCATCGTTTGCAGCTTGGGCATCTTGTCGAGCGGAGTACTGAAGCAGCAACATGACAGTGACCGACGAAACACTGCGCCTGAGAGAAACACACCTTCCGTGAGCGACCTCCGTGAGCATACTCCTCTCCTTGGGTCAATCGCTGGGACCAAAAATTCTACCATCAAAATGACTGAGCTCAAGGGCTCTATCGCCGGCATTTACTCCTTCTATGGCGGTGCCGGCATCCTTATCCTTACCAAAGCTGGAGGCGCTCTTTTCGATAAGTCAACCACGGCTGCACCTTTCTACATGATGGCAACTTTCAACGCGATCCTTTTGCTTGCTACTATTGCTGCATGCTTCAAACGTCCTCTAATACCATGATTTCATGGGCCACGGGGTGTATAATGGACGGTCACAGGGTGTTGAGCTAAATCCTTCTCCATTGCCTGGGAGCGGAAAACTAGCCAGGAGCAATCTCTTTCCGCTACGGTGCCGTTTACGGAGCTTTGACTTTGCAAACAGAGCTGAAAGCCGAAGAAGTAACCCTATGAAGGCTGTGAGTTGACTTTGGCAGCGGGTATGGACCATCTCCGCACGTCCCGCTGTCGATCATGCTAATTGCCGGTACCCCAGAATCGGGGTTCATTAACCCGAAAAGTCATTGCGTCAAAGCTTACCTTCGATCAATATCAGAAGGTTCGAGCTGTGCGAGCATAGACATTCGGGTTATACTGGTCTCTTGTCTTGTATGCAATTCCTTGCCAGGATGAGGTCTTTTGCGCTGCTCTTCTTGTTGAGCTGCATTTCTACAGCACGAGTCCCATATTCGGAATATGTTTTGACTCCTAAATCGCGAACACTGCGACCATCGCAGGTTTACAACGTCAATGGTACGGTCGATGCTGCCGAGGACCTCACCACCAAGCATTCAGCACGCACCGTCTTCCGAGGACCTTCTGCTGTTACTTACGATTTCGGGAAGGAGGTGGCTGGTCTAGTGTCGTTCAATGTCAGCGAGGTCGATGGCTCCGACGAATCCTTCATTGGTATCTCTTTCACTGAATCCAGCCTATGGATCAATTCAGAAGGCTGCGATGCAACAGCGGATTCCGGCATCGACCAAGCGCTATGGTGGTCTGTTGAGCCTGGTGGCACTTACACCGCTGAGACGTGGCATCAGAGAGGTGGTTTCCGCTATCTGAACGTCTACTACAACACTACTGGGAATGTCACTCTCTCTGACTTGACTGTCGACTACACAGCAATACCTCAATATTCTGAAGAACAGCTCGCATCAGGCATCCAGACCGGCTACTTCCATTGTGAAGACGAGCAAATCAATAGGGTATGGTATGCTGGGGCATACACTAATGTTGTTTGCACGATCGATGCAACCGCAGGCAATTCCCTCATCTATCTGGGAGTGGTCAATTCGACTTCCGACATAACAGAGCCTCTACCATGGTACAACAACTACACTATCTCCAATGGTAGTGCCGCCCTGGCAGATGGCGGCAAACGTGATCGATTAGTCTGGCCTGGCGACATCCTCATCTCACAGCCTGGAATCTTTGTATCTACATACGACATGAAAATGTTGAGGGAGTCCCTCGACTCGTTGCTGGTATTGCAGAACGCTTCAGGCGCACTGCCTTACGCCGGTCGACCGTTCGGGATTGAGCTGCCTATGTGGTCGTTTACCTATCATCTTCATAGTCTCACGGACATCCACGACCACTATCTCTATACTGGCAACGATACCTATCTTCATCATAACTGGGACACGTATAAGCTGGCTCTGAACTTCTCGTTGTCGTTCATTGACAGCTCGGGAATGGCAAATGTTACGACTTCTGCCGACTGGCTACGCTTCGGGATGGGCGGCCATAATATTGAAGCGAACAGCATTCTTTATTACAACTTGAACCAAGCCATCAACCTTGCTGGTCATCTCAATGATACGTCTGCTTTTGTCAAAACGTGGCCAGATATTACCCAAAAAATCAAAGCATCTGCCAACGAAGCACTGTGGGATCCAGAGCTCAATCTGTACCGTGACAATGACACGCAGCCACTGACCAATCTCCATCCTCAGGATGGCAATGCATTCGCTATCATCAGCAATCTTACCCTCAACGCCGAGCGTGCCGTCAACATTTCACAGGCACTCCAATCACGATGGGGTCAATACGGCGCACCCGCCCCAGAGGCTGGGGAGACAGTCTCTCCATTTGTGAGTGGATTTGAGTTGCAAGCTCATTACATCGCTGGTAGACCAGAGGCAGCGGTCAATCTAACCAGGCTTATGTGGGGCGGTAAGATCACTAATCTGCCGGTTCACTATTAGATACTTATCGCGTTTCCAGATTTCATGCTCGACGACCCTCGAATGACAAATTCGACGTTCATCGAAGGTTATTCTACGAATGGGGACCTGCACTACGCACCCTACAGCAATGACCCTCGCATATCACATGCTCACGGATGGGCGACTGGTCCAACCTCCACACTGACATTCTTTGGTGCTGGTTTACAGGTTACATCAGCTGCAGGCAAGACATGGCTCATTGAGCCGCAGCTTGGTGGACTCCAGAACATCGAAGCCGGTTACCAGACAAATGTGGGGAGCTTCTCCTCCCACGTTATGGCACTGAATGGGGGTGGTCTGAACGTGACTTTCAGCACTCCACACGGCACTTCAGGGAATGTTCGATTAAGATATTCTGGTCGCTTCGCTGGTCTGATAGTGAGCAACTTGGATGAGCAGAACTCAGCTACCGAGAGAAAACTATCCCAGAGGATATTGAGAAGGCAGGTCTCAAGTGAAGAGATGCAAGAGAAAGTTGTGGCTGTGGATGGTCTAGTAGGTGGCAACTACAACGTCATTCTGCAAGTGTTGGATTGAGCCCGAATCAACGGATTCGTTGTGACAGAACGTAGTGCTACCACAATCGATGGACGTTGCAGTGACATTGAGGTCGCCACATCAATCATCACTACACCTTGAAAAGGACATTCGCACGCCCTTTTGGACGTGTCACATGAGCATGACTTTGGTCTACACCATTGGAAGTAGATCTCTTTAGCCCCCTGCGGTCTGTCAACACCACGAAGGGAGCATTGTCAACAACCATGTTCGACAGCAGAAAGCTGCAAGCGTGCTCTTGGCATCGGGAGAGCGTTTCTATACGACTGTAGCATGCCGCGCCTTCGCTTCCTCTTACAGCTTTGCATTCGATACCTGCCTGCTGGCATTCTCCTCTTGCCTCTTTAGCAATTTCACGTCATGGAACGGCAAGTCCAACAGCTTGTAGACGTACATCCATCTATCACTACCAAAGACAGGCTCCGCAAGCACTTCCTCCCCACCTTGATCCGTCTTCACGATCCACAACCACGGGGCACCAAAAGCTCCATACTCCTCGACACATCGTCTCGTATTTTCGTTTAGCTGACTCTTCACCTCCTTCGTCCCAGCTAAATTCAACACCTCATCGACCTGATTCTCACTCAGCTCCCCACCATCCAGCAGCGCTTCCTTCATGTTCCCAGGCTGTGCAAGATCTACATGCTTGTTAAACACCCAGACCCATAGCCTTTCGAACAGGGTTTCGAAAGTCTCCACGGGGTACTTCGCCTTGATCACGCACATGCACCGCTGCGGCAACAGACTGACCATGGGGAAGAATGGTGGCGCGGTCAACCGGCAGGTGCCGAAGTGCTCGCATGCACGAGCTAGGTCGTAAGGCCCATACTTCGCCTTTGCGGGAAGGGTGGAAGGGGGCTTGTTGCCCGTGGCATGGTTGATGCCGCCAAGGAAGACTGGGATGATGTCGATTTTGATGTTGTGGGAGGCCAGAATGGCGCGGTAGCGGCGTAGGTGGATAAGCGCGAAATATGAATAGGGAGAGGCACAGTCGAGGTGTGCTAGAACCTTTCCGGGCATATCTGTTGATTCGTTCTAGCTCCTCTCTTTTTGACCTGCTGTTGCTGACGTGTACTCAAGCTTTGCGAAACTATATGGCTTGCTGGTGTCCGGATGAGCCCAATTCCAGATCTAACAGCTTCAAAGTCTACTATAGCAGCATATAAGCCAAATAAGGGCATTTATCATGCTGCAAATTCGGTAATGAATGCAATTCTGCTCTCCTGATAACGCGAGCATCAAGGGCTCCGGGACACGAACATACCGAGGTCCTACAGCGGAAACGGCCAGCCATGCTATCGATAAGCTCCCATGGTTAGTCATTATGGACGATGGACATAAAAGCAGCGACGAAATTCAGCTCGTTGTTCCAGCTTTCGAGTGAGTCGGCCCTGGTGGCACCGAGCATGGATGAAGGCATTTGTATGTCTAAGTGAGTTGCAACAGAGATGCTCTTGCAGCAAGAGCGTTCAAAAGCATGATTGACTACGTGATTGATGGAAAGAATAGCCGTGATGACGTACCTCCACGGCCAGCATATGAGGTAGCAACAATACAATCACTACCACTGCAGTACAGAATTGATTTGAGCTTGAGCTCTCAAATCATATTCGCGCACTTAACGTGATTTCCAACCCGGTAGTCTATTTTCTAGATATACCAGAATACATGCAGAGCCTTCGAGGACTTTCGATAGCAGCCAGACGAGCCAGTGCAATCAACGACCACTTTGTCCTCCGGAACACCAGAGCCAACTTCAATCGAAGAGCATTTGGGACGACTGTGTCACTCGCAGACAAAATGAAGTTTCCAGGTGGTTGCTACTGCACCAAAATCAGATATGAGATCTCGCTGGACGATCCTGACAAAGACGCTCGAACAAGCATTTGTCATTGCGGCAACTGCAAGGTGAGCGAGCCACGGCGCTCTTGCTTTCGCAAGATATGATGGGATGGCGTAGAGATGGCCGGCTGCTGACCAGATCGTCTCCAGAAATTCACTGGCGGTCCCTTTGGGATAACTACCAAGATCCCTAAATCCGCCTGGTCAGTCAACAAGGGCCAGGAGTTTGTCAAAAGCCACGAAGCAGATAACGGTTCCGGCACAGTCTTGCACCGAGAGTTTTGCTCGGAATGCGGTAGTGGGTTGCTTGAATACGGTGTAGGTGGCTTTCCTTGGCAACGCTCACAGGGTGTGAGTCAATCTGATAAGGGCAGGATTTGTGCTGACCTAGGCGTCTTTCAGGCTAATGCGGGCGACTTCGTCTACGTATTCTATGGCACTCTCGATAAGCCAACAGATCTTCCCCCGAAGGGCGAGTTTTTCTGCAGCAGGCGGGACAATTGGATGCCCGAAGTTCCCAGTGAGTGCAGAAGCACCAAATCTGATTGGTGGCAGCAACTGATCGTGTTTTCGTTAGACCTATTTCACAAGCAAAAGATACAGGAGTAAGGAGGCTTTCATCCTTAATCTGTGGTGATGACAGCGAAGCACAAACAACATCGAGACGGCGGTGCCCACATATGCTGGGACGATCAGACAAGGCAGTTTCATGATGTGGTCCGCATGTATGGAAGGTCTACAACAAGAGAAGCAGCTGGGTGCCCAAATAGGACATGTGCATTAGCTTTTGTTCATAGCTTGCTAGGCTTCCAGTTCGGCTTCCTCTTCTGCGCAAAGGCCGTCAAGCCTTCTTTCGCGTTTTCCCCCGTGGTCAATTTCTCTCTCAATCTCTCATCCGTGAGCTGATATGCTCTCTCCACACTGCCGTTCTCCCACGCCTCTCGCAAAGCAAGTCGCGTAACAATGACAGCATCAGGACTAAGATTGGCGAGCTTCTTAGCCAGCTCGATAGCCTCGTCTACAACGCTTGCCCGGGACTTCGACACCTTATTGATGAGCTGATACTGAAGTGCTTCCCGTGCGGTGAGGAACCGGCCCGTCATCGCAATCTCAGATGCGATCGGAAGACCGACGTTGCGCATAAGTCGAGGGAGGCCGCCGGCGCCGGCGTAGATGCCCCGGAGCGCCTCTGGCAGACCGAACGTCGCTTCTGGCGCTGCGACGACCATGTCACTAATTAGCAGTGCATTGCGTTAGCTCACGTCCTTCCTTGACAGTGGATGTGGATGCAGATGCGACTCCGCCACCGGCCCACTCACCAGTTCAGCACGATCTCGAAGCCACCGCCGAGCGCAAAGCCGTTGACAGCAGCGATGATGGGCTTCTTCCCGAGCCGCCGACTGATCCCCGCAAAGCCTGTGTTCGGGTGGATGCCCAGCCACGGCTCTTCGCGCGCTCTGCTTGGGTCACGCTTTCCTGTTCGTTTATCGCGTTAGCATTGTGTTCGTCGGACTAAGTAAATAGTCTGTCTCGCTGATCATTTCAGATGCGTGACTTGACTTGACTTGACGTACCCAATTCAATGAGATCCTGTCCGGCGCAGAAACTCTTGTCGCCTTCACCGGTGATGATCGCAACGTTCAGCGTGGGCTCGCTGTCGAACCAGTGGAATAGGGCGTGGAGCTGCCAGTGGAGGGGGAAGGGTATTGAGTTTCGCTGGTTGGGCCTGTTGATGGTGACGAGCATGATGGCGTCTGAGGGGAAGGAGGCTGACGCCCCGTTTAGAGGCGGTGGGGAGGTGGTTGGCGCCATGGCGGCTTTGTGGGATGTGGTGAAGCTCGAAGGAGTGTGAGGGTGCTCGTGGCTGGTCCTGACAGTCGGCTCGGGAACGAAAGACAGGTGGTGGACTTGAATAGCGGATCACGCGCGGCTATCGTGCTTGGTACGTCGTCGGCGGTGCGTTGTCAAGAGAAGCTGTAAGGTCAGGTTGTCGATGATACGGATTACTAGAGTAGTCTGTGTCGGGTCTGTGGTGGGTCTGTGGTGCCTCTCTGGCGATGGTCGACAGCATAGCCGAGGCACGGGAAAGTTGCTGCCATTCTGGAAATCGATACGGTCGAACATGCGGCTAGAAGCGCAACTTTGGCTTGCCTTCAAAAGTGGACGGTTTAACTTCTTTGCTCTGCCTTCGGCAATTGGGGCAAGTGGGACGGATCGAAGTTTCCTATGATTGTCTGGATGCGATATAAGAAATGCTCCTTATCGATACCTGACAGTCTCTGATCGCTGTGGCATCTCCTCATGTTCGTGGTATATGGAAAGTAGCGATCGCTACAACTCATGGGGAAATACAGAACTGACATCGCAGCACCGTGCCAAACATATTCCCAACTTCGATAGCCAACAACTCATTATCGAACGCTGGGTTCTGATTGTGAAGCCGACATTGTACTCTGCTTTTGATTCGATACCACTCTATGCTTCCTCAACCTTAAGCCCATTCACCGGAACGCATGCAGTGGACTATGCATTCCATGCGGAGGCGTTTCAAATACTCAATACCAGGGGACTCCGCCTCGATTTTGTACCTCTCAATGTATGCTAAATGCTGCTCCACATCCATTTTCTCGAAGTTTGATCTGATCATCACGATTGACTGTACTGTTCTCGATACATGGTCTGGATGCATCAAAGCAATCCGCGCCACGACCTGTTTCACTGTAGGACTTATCAACGGGTGGTTATCATCGAAAGGGTGCATGTGCCAATGAGAGTTTGTGAATTGCGTGCTCAGAGGTTCAGGATATTCGTCAAGCTCGTCTGCAGTCGCCAGGGAAGACGTTGTAACAGACTCTGATGTGTTCTCATCGGCTGACTCCTCGACGGAACCCGCTGGAATCTGAGGCGAGAGTTCGACGATGCACTCATCTGCGCTGTCCTCAGTCCCATTGTCGGTGTAGCTATCTTCTAGGATGTCATCGCATCTGCTATCACGGATCAGCTGGATTACTTCAACAGTCGTGGGCACTGACAGTAGTGAGCGAAAAGAGAACCTACCCACGGTGTTTCGTCGATCGAGTCGCTCTAGCACATCAAGGGCAAGTTTGAGGGTTTCCATCTTCTTGGTGGATTGCTCGCGTTCAGTCTTTGACTCCTTGGTCTCACTGGCAATGTTCTGAATTGTGGATTCGTCGAGTCCAAAGATCGAGTTAGGGGCGAAGATGGACTCGAGCTTGATCATGAGGTCTTGCTCAACGGCGTAGTTGGCGAAGTCATCCACGAATTGTTTTTGCGCAACCTGACTTGTGTTAGTAATAGAGTGGTGCTTAGACAAGGTCTGCCACTTACTTTGTAGTATGCTTCCATGACGTAAAGTGCCTCCTTAGCGGCAACATCTTCCATATTGGCCTCGTTCTGGTGTTTGATGAGGTGGTGAAGAAGAGTTGTAAGATTAGTATTGATTTTGCCAGTATATGGGTCGTCAGAGTTCTCTCGAGGGTCGACTCCAAAATATGACTCGAGCAGTTCTGCCATGTGCTCTTTGGTGTGGTCCATTCGAGCTTTCTGCAGGTTTTCGGTAAGATAATGATTGTACGTCAGTGGAAATCCATGCATGTGCTGGTACAAGGTCTTCTCGACTGCCTCGTCAAAGCCCTGCTTGATTTTGGCCAATGCTGGTTTGATGATATGGCTGAGTACTCCTCTTCGTGTAGACTTATCGCATGTGTAGTCAAGAGTGAGGATGATGGAATTCTTGACCATCTCAAAGATAGACTGCGCATGCTTTCTGGCAATGCTAGGCCACGGAGAACTCTGCTCACGGAACAGAGCAGTGATGTTCTCCTCTTTAGGCACAGTTGCGAGCTCTATACCACGATTTCTCATGATCATTTCCTTGACCTTTTGTAAGCGCTCTTCTTCGGTAACTTCGTAGGGAGGTGCTTTCGACCGCGTGCGGTGGTTCGGAGCTGATCTTATGACACGGTACTTGTGACCTCGGAGCCGAATGTTCTCGGCGAACTTCTGGCCCATGACATAGACCTTTGCTCGAACACGTTTGTCAAAGCCATCATCGGTGCTCGGGTCACCAAAGTATACACTGTCATATCTGCCACGGACTGCTTCTTTGACGAGGGTACTAAAAGCCTCACTGATTGAGTGAAGATAACGACGCTGGTCTTCAATCGAGCCACGGGAAGTCCCCAACCTATCAAGACGCACTTGACATTCCTCGATACCTCCTACAACGTCAGCCATCAGGCTTGGGAGTTCAGATAGGATTTGACCTTGAAGGACTGTGCTGAGCCTATGCTTGAATGTCGCAATGCCGGCCTGTGAAGGAGGTAGCGAGTTCCAGATGCTGGTGCTGAAAAATTGCTTCTCGAGTAGATCTCGCTCCTCGTTAGAGCAGAGACGTTCTTCGTAGTTTCTGTTCTTGAGGACATGCCAACCGAGCCGAAACTTGACATCTTTGTTTTTGGCAAGCTCGAAGAACTGCCTTTCGGAGTCTGAGCCTGCAGGTAAGGTATCAGGTTTGGTAATCACGCCCAATGTACGCTGGCCATCGCGGTCGAACTCTTTGGCGTACTTAGTGATGATTTGGTTATTGAAATCATTTTTTGCCGAGACAACAGCCAAGATGATACTTCGCGATTTCTCCATGTAACCAGTGACCAGGGACTTAACCGCTTCAGCATCCTCGTCTGATTGTGACTTGCTTCCGACGTGAAAGAGGCCTGGTAGGTCAACGAGAGTGAGGTGTGGTTGCTCAGGACCTGAAAGCTCGATTCGCAGAACATCTGAGCTGAAATTCTTAGTGCTGCCATCTAAGCCCATTGCCTTGCTGGCACCCTCAGTGATAGTGCTCAAATTGTTGTAGACGTTATCCTCGCTCTTAAACTTTTGGAGTACCTCCTTCTCATTATCCCACCCACTAGCATCTGGCACAATCGTGACCTTGGACGCCACTTCAGTATGTCGTCTCAAGATGAGTTCGGTTGCGAATCGAGTGCAGAGAGCATCTTTTGTTGGGAATTTAAGTCCAGACACTGCCTCGAGAACAGATGACTTGCCACTTGATTGGTCACCGCAGACGATGATTTGTGGTAGATCAATGAAACGACTAATGCCTTGTGATCTCAAGTCATCAATGACATTGAGAAGTGTCTCGTGGTCTCTCGACTGAATGTTGATTCGGCGACCCTGGGGTTCACCTTTGATAGGGTTGGTGTCCATTGTGATTGCCTCAGTCGACATCGTAACGGTGAGTTACGATGAGGTGATTGAAAATGAGAGCGAAGGAAAAGGTCGACCTGAGGTATCTGACCACGAGTGAAAGAAGCATGCACGGATATCCTTCATCACACTAAAAGAATATATGAAAGAGTGAAGGTAACATTAGCTGTCTCTGTCCGGTTGCAATCTGAGGCTTGAGTCGCCACCTGGAATCGCGATCGAAGGAGTCGTTGACCAGCAGCCTGAGGATGAAGCGTGCACTTGCTGAGTGTCTTCGTACCCTGGGCCAAAGCGAAGGATGGCTGCAGGAGAGGTTCTGGAGGGCACTGCAGCAAATTGTTCGGCACCCGCGCTTGCTGTTCTGCGGTGACGACTGGGAAGTCCTATCAGTAGGTATGTCAGCGATGTCGTCCTGTACCTCCTACACTTCTTCGCGCGTCCTCCAATTTTGAAACTCGCCTTATGCCCCGTGTCGCGTGGACCTCTTTACCTGCTTATCATCCGTTCAGGTACATGCTGATGCTTTTGTTGAGCATATCGGTCCTCTCATGTGTTGACGAGTTCCTGCATTGCAGTTGTTTCAGCCACTTTTCGCCCTTCAGCAGTAAAGCGCCTCTCCTCAGGAAGTCCTTACACTTTCCAAGACTTTGACGTTCACAACGCTGACATTCACTTCCAGCGCCTACAAAGCTTTCCCGTAGGAACATCTATTCTACTTAACGGGGCATTTAATTCTTGTTCCTCTGAATACATTTTGCCTGCCACTTTCGCCAACTCAGTCGTTAAGATATACATGATCGTCACAGAGCAGAGCCTGCTGAGGCCATATCTGTAGGGACTCGGTCAGGAAATTGCTGTATTATTTCGATATCTTTGCCACCGGGAAAAATCAATCATCTTCGGTGTGAATATCACGTTTGTGACTTTTCAGGCGCGGTCGACAGGCGCATTGAGTTTCAGACGTTGATCTTTATGTCAGGGTTTTGGACAATGGCATGAAGAATCAGGTTACCATATGATGAAACGAAGTAAACTGCTCAACAAAAGTAGCAATCTGACAACAACCATAGCTCGGCAAATGGGCCAGAGTGGGCCAGAGTGGGCCTGGGTGTGGCGCACGTTATCTCTATGCCCATCTGGAGAAATCGATAGGGTTGAGCATTCGCAGATAAGCGTGGTCATTAGCCAACTTCGTCGTAGCACTTCTTGGGTCATTGAACTACTAGCACCGGCTGATCACGGTGTGAGTACTCAGCGTCTCGGAAAGAGGCTCGTAAGTCCTCGCTTCATACTGTTGTTGGTGTCCTTGAAGTGTTTTCACCGGTATTATGCCTGCCCACTCTGACAGTCACTATACGACCACCATGCCTCCTTGAACCCCACCATAACGGACAAAGTGTTTCTGGACAGCTCAGGGCAGGGGCAAATCAATCTACTATATCCCAAAAGCCGCTAATATGCTATTGACATGGATTAAGCAGCTCGCGACGAGGTTTCAGTGTGTCGAGTTTACCATTAACCCCAAGATCTCATGGGAGCAGAATCAAGTTATATCTCCTTGCGTGAGGTGACACTCGTGAACTGCTTGCACAGCTGGCCATGTGCTTTAGGGATTACATACCACAGCAGTGTCCAAAACTGATAGCGATTGCCTTCTCAAACTGCCACCAGGCAAACACTCGCAAACTGTTTGGCCTATGGCACCTGTGGTTTCCATAAATCCTAGGACGCCTGGCCTCACTTGAATCAAGAATTTTGGCCTTCTCAGTCAAACAAGCCGCAACGGTAAGGTAGGCTCCTGCTATCACATCTCCCGTAGGAGCATCACCGCTGTTGACGGAGAATGTAGCTGTGGTAAGTGCTTCACCGGTGAATGCAACCCACTCGTCACTTCAAGCAATGTCACTCTTAGCGATGTCAACACCGTCAGCAGTCTCGCTAGACCTCAGCAACATGGAGGAGACACACTGGGTGTTTTCAGCCAGGACTGTCACTCCAAGTGCATGTCATGCGTTGCAAACGCATGAGTATCATAAATATTTGCCGTCCCACATGCATCAGAACAACATATTTTTCAGCCATCTCGACCAACCCAGTCCCACTTACCACGAGGTTGCGAACCACTATCAATCAATCCCTTACTCATCTTGATAAAAGACTCGAGTTCCGATCAGTGATGTCTTCTACCATCAATTCAGCGCTGCCTATGGCGGACGATACCGGCGCCGCCATTCAGTACACTTACCAGAGGTGCAGCGTCGATGGTTGCGGCAGACGGCATCCAGGTGGTGAAGGTACATGCTGGGTTGCTCACCCTGAACTTAATCCCAGACGCAGAGGCAACCAACGTGGTGTTCGAGGGAGAGGTCGTGGCCGAGGCCGTGAAGCACGCGGTTCGAGAGGCTCACGAGGAAACACTACGAATCGATTAGTAGTTCCAGCAGCTGAAGATCAGAACGCTTCCGCCAGAGTTAGAGGCAGTGGTCGAGGACCAGGGTTCCACTTCAGTGATGGTCGTGTGCTGCGTACCTTTCGCCGAAGCAACCAGCCAAGCACCGCGCAAATGCCTGCTTCCACCCAGCCTACCTCTTCTTTCCATGCCCTTCCACAGGAGGTCCAAAATAGGATTTATGAGAAGATGTACGAATCTTACGAGATTACCGCAACTTTCCGAAAGAATGCTCATAATCATCGTCGATACCACCTCAATCATAACGATGCTCGGCTGGTGCTGTGGGGCCTGCCCAAGCGCAGTATGGAGCTCGCTTGCAAGAAGAATCTCGCCTATGCAAAACAGACCCGCAAAGACGGGTTTAGTGGTGATCTTGGAATCGCATATAGCGAGGAAGGCGGCGACCCGATGACAGCACTACGCGACGAAGAGCTCACCTGGCTCCGAAACAAGGTCAAGACGATCTATTACTGCAGCTTCAATGGCAAGAGCCTGCGATACATGTATCCAAGCGCCGAGTGGTGGAATGAGATGCCAGGGGACTTCCCCAATGTGCAGGAAATCACAATCGACTACACAGTCTTGCGGTATGCCTACGAAGATCCGATGACCAAGGAGAGAAAGACGCAAGATTTCCAAGAGGTCAGAACTCCGGAGTACTGCGCTGCATTCGAAAGAGGCGAGGAGGACGCCGACTTTGCATATCCTGCTCAATACATGAAATTGTATGACCTGGCAAAATTCATGGAGGAGCACGAGCTGAAGTTGCAGGAGGCAAATGACATGACAGAGAAGGCAGATGAATCTAACAACGAACTTGGACCGCTTGGGATCGATGCAGCAGATGGCACACGAGATTCAGATACAAGCTCGACGCCCGAACGCAGCGCAGACAGCACTAGCACTGACGATTCGAAACCTCTTATCATTAACGGCGAAGTAGTTCCCGATCGAGGCTGCAAGATCTACCTCATCACTACGGTCGACTTCAAGCAACGACACTATACCATTTACAGTCAGGTGAGTCTAGTACCAACATGCAAAACACGACTGACTACTAATCGAAGAAATAGGTAGTCAAATTCCGCATCACCTCAAAGGGCTGGGCCTGCATCGATCGGACGACTTGAGTTGAGACGCACGTCGATTGGCAGGCCACCCCAACTCGACTTCGCCGTGGGGCTTCAAGACTTTCGGGCTGCGCCGTGGCAGAACGAGTCTGTAATTCAATACTACATGGAAGAAGAGACTATCAAACCCAACTCCAAACGAAATAGCGCGACTTCCAACTAGTCGGAGACCACCCCACAGCTCAGAACGAAACTCTTCCAACACAGATTGCGACACCAATGCGTACAAGATCGACCTAACCTGAATGGAAGCAAGAGCAAAGTCGGAAAAGTCGTCCTCAACAGCGGCCCTTCAAGCTTCCCTTCGAGATCAGGATGCTGGAAGCAAGCGTATGTGAAAACTGTACATACACACAATACCACGGGACGCGGAGTGAAGAAGGGAGCGTACAGGCAGTCCGCCCCTGGCATATCAGACCGCCCACACATGTAGACAGATACTTCCTTCCAATCTCATCAGTGATTCCAGAGACCTCATCTTATCCCTGTCTTCTCTATCTATGGAACGTGGAGCCAGAACGAGCCAGAACCCATCGCAAGGCTGCGCGGTCGTCAGTGCTCTCCGTCATGCCACTGATAGTCGTTAACAATTAAGAGGACCCCAACACGTGTCAGACATTAAAGCGAGACGACGGAGGACTACACAGCAGGCTATACTATAGAAGACATCAGCAAGGTACACGCGACACGAGAGGACGTACAGGACGGAAGTGGGTATATGAATCGGTTCATGGTCAGGCTTAGATCAGGAGTACAGATTGTTGCGTTGTGTTGCGTTATGTTGTGTTTTGCTTGATACTGTACATTGATCGAGTCATCTATGCTTCCTGACTAGCGCCGTCGATGCAATGCAATGCAATGGATGCATATCGCTTCATTCCGCACGAACGAGACCTCACTGCCACAAAACTGTCTATATGCAATATATTCCTCCCATTCGTCCCATCCCAATCCAACCCATCTAAATGACACCAACAGTGCAACAAACACAACAAAACACAATCCAAATCTAAACAAATCAAATCTAATACCCCTCCCCAACCCCCCAAAGCCTACCCGCAACCCTAGCTCTAACCTCTGGATCCGTTCCATTCCTCAACGCCTCCACCCTCACCCTCGCCAACAACTGAAAGCGCTCATCAATCTCCCTCTTCAACTCCCAATTCCTGCCCGGCACAGGTACATCCAGCCTCATCCCCTCAATCTTCTTATAGTCGCGACTAACCCCGTCGATGGTCCTTGCGCGCTCCTCCCACGCCTCCAGCTCCTTGATCGCCTTGCGCCACCAGTGGTGGTTATCGAACCACAGCTCGAATGTTTCAGGTGTACTGAAGCAAATCCCGTAGCCGTCGCAGTAGCAGCTGCGCGTATCAGGACAGAGTGTGTCTTGGCCCGTGAAGATCTTGTGCCAGAGGTACTCGAAGACGCGGCCGCTGATCCAGTCTGTCTCTTTTGTGCGGAGCAGCCAGTCTCTGTACCGCGCGTAGTGGGCCTTGGGGATACTGCGGATGCGGTCTCGGGACACGGCGAACTGCGCGCAGCAGGGGGCCGCGACGACAGATGGAATTGGGTCGTCGGGGAACATCTCGGCCCAGGCGCCCGCGAGCGCGATCTCCTCGCGCTTGAGGTTGTCGCGGTAGGATGTGCCCGGGTGGATGCGCTCGGGGCAGCCAGGGTCCCAGTGGCAGCGGAGGTTCATGTAGCCATGGCGCATGACGCGTTCGCTGGAGAGGCGCTTGAGGGCTTCGGTTGCGTCGTGGTTGAGGAGTTCGGGGTTGTGCCAGGCTATGCGGTGGGGGTGCATGAAGATGTTGATGTCGGGGAGGGTGGGGGAGTCGTACTGGTCGAGGATGTAGGTTAGGTAGACCATTGCTTCGTGACCTTTGTTGCGAGGCGTGTGGAGGAGGGCGGTTTGGTCGTTTACAACGTAGATGAAAGGTGTGAGGGTGGGGTCTGTAGGGTGGTAGGTGTCTAGCCATGTTGTGTTTTCGGCGGTAAGGCGGCCGGCTATGAGGGCACGGGTGTAGGGTTCACCTGCAGCTTTGGGGGTTCCTGGTGGGAAGCTGGAGGATGAGAGGGAGTCATGGTGGTAGAGTAGAGGAGAATTTGACCCTGACGGATCTGCTGCTGGCCTTTGTGCTTGCTTTAGGTCTTGCTCTGGCTGTTGGTTGCTTTCACCTTCGTCTTCGCCTTCGACGAGCTCGCCTAGACCCACGGTCTGTGAGAGACCTTGCAGGGTAGAGTGGTAGTAACGAGCTCGACTCCGTAGGAGGAGTATTAGTATTACTGCTGTGAAGAACAAGACAGCAACGCGTTTAGCAAATATCATCGCAGTCCAAGGTCCTCACAGTCAGCCCGAACGCTCGGGGCTATGTTGTGCGAATGAGCACCTCAACAGCAAGCTCGACATCAGAGCTCGGCCTGTAAAGAGTATGCAGTGGAAAGGCAGGATCAGCAAAGAGGCAGGCGCGTCAAAAGCGCTTTGCTCCCATCGTCCCTGCCTCGTTGATCAGCAAGAGTGAGCATAACCTTGTCGGTAACCATCCGACTTAGGCTTCGAGTTTGTTTTGTTTGCCTGTAGTGACGCGTAAGCACGTGTCAGAAGGGTTTGGCCCCTTGCCAAGACTAGGTACGAGCAGGGTGTTATGACTAGGTAGTCGAAGTATATTCCCAGGCAGTGTCGACGAGCTCGCACTGGCATCTCTAGTTAATAGAACGAGATTTTAGTCACTTCTGGAAACAGCACTTCGGCAATGGGACGCAATGTGGCAGTCTTTACCAATATTCATCTTCGTCATGTTCCTCTACTGTCCCTATCTATGCTAATCCGGGTCCTCCACTAGATCCTCCACAGTCGCGCTCTTCGCCTTCCCAGGTGCACGCTGAGCAGAGTCTGACCCTCGCCCACCTGCTGACCGTGCAGAAGCACCATTTGTTCTAGGCGGCATTTCCATCTGATCGACATTCTCCTCCTCAGAATCCGTCGTATCTTCATCCTCCTCGTCGGCATGGCTCTCAACCCCAGAAAAACCCCACGACGAGCCGATACTCTTAGTAGCTCTGTGAGGGGAAGCCGAAGAAGAGCGAGTGCCATTGGCATTGGTGTTAGTAGTTCGACTCTGTGCTGGAGGTGCGAGGCGCCGACGTGGGCTTATGCTCGTCGTAGTATTCGATGTGGAGGGGACTCTGGTAGCTTGCGTTGGTCGGGGAGGACTGGCGGGATTGTTACTCGCCGCTGCTGCGGGCCTCATAGTGTTCTGCGTAGAAGTCTGCTGCATTGGCGATGGCCGTTGTACTTGCGGTGGTGGTCGTTGTGCAGAAGTTGTAGGCCGGGGAGGCGTAAAGTTTGAAAAGGTAGGCGCCGGTGCACTTGCTGAACCACCGTTCCCTGCACTACTCTGAGAGGGTCCCAAAGTATTCGCTAGCTGCTCGAGGGTGTTTCGCGTCTGTGCTTGCATATTGTTAGGCTGCATCGGTCCTGTGGTCGGCGTTGGCTGTTGATCGCGCGATGAATTCGTGCTCCGCATTTGCTGTGGCTGTATGGCTGTATCTTGCGGCTGCGAGAAGCTTGGCCCGGATGTGCTCGTCCCATCGGGATTTCGTGAATCTTGCGGCGGCGGGTGGACAGGTGCATGTGGCCCATTTGGCGGCATGTAGTAAGGCCCATGTATATTGAGCGGCGGTGGCACTGGTATAGGAAGTAGCCCATGTGCTGGCAACTGCTGCTGTTGCATAGGCTGAAGCGGCATCATCGACCAACCTTCCGGCAGTGTCAGACCTTGAGGCAATTGATCACTGCCCGCCTGAAGAATGTTTTGCTGCTGATTGGGAGTGAGACCTGTGACAGCGGGCAGAATCGGTCGTGCTTGAAGATTCAGTTGTTGTAGTCCCTGAGCCTGTCCTTGTTGTACAGCCTGGGAAGCCTGCGCTCCTTGACGAGCCATTCGTATCCGTGCTAGCTGGGCTTGCACGTGACGCAATGCTTGAAGCTCACCCATCGAGGCTTGCAACGTATCGAGTTCTCGCTGTATCTGTCGTTCAGCCGCATTGAGCTGATCATCAACCGTGGGTCGATGTTGTCGATGCGTGCCTTGAGCTCTTCGCCTCATACCATCCCATCTGATACCAAAACCGTATTGGTGAGGGATGTTTGCGTCCTGACCTGGTGCTGGTGCCGCATTCAGGTTGGCAAGCTGCTGCTCTAGCTGTTCAAACATGTCGTTGCCCCTAACAGCTCCAACACCTATCCTCAGTGGACCAAACTGGTAGACTCTTGGTCGTCCATTGCCTCCGTTCTGTGGATGTTGTACTCGAGGAGCAGCGGCCTGGGCCCTACCCGCAGCACCCTGACCTGCTTGAGGCGTCGGCACCACAGTGGCTCTGCAAGTAGGACATATCTGTTGCCGCTCCAACCAACTTCTCAAACACGAGAAATGCAGCACATGTCCACAAGGGAGCTTCTTCGGTCTCATTCGCTCTGCCACAGGGTCTCTTGCAGCCCCTTGTGCCGGTGGTACATATAATCTCATCTCTTCTCGACATATGATGCACACATCTTCCCTGCCAATCTCAGCCTCAGTAGCATCGGGGTATCTCTGATTCATGTCCTTGGTGGCGTTTCGGTAGCGGAGGAAATCGCCAATTCGTTTGAAGAAGGATCTGCATGTCAGGAAGACATCGCGCATGATGTGTAGTGGCAGGCCGTAGAAAATGAGCAGTATGAAGAAAAAAGAAAGGTAGATGACCAACTTGCAGAAGTCGGTGGTGAGGTCGAGGTAGAAGACCCATTTCCCTTTACCTTCCCAACCTTCGACCTCGACATCGGCTTCGTCGATGGGCTGAGATGCAGCGGCTTCAGCGGCTTGGGTTTGTCGTTGGGTAAGATCTTCTCCCGCTTCCTGCGCAGGCACTGCTCCCTCTTGTGTTGTGTCCTGCTGCGTCCGCACCTCCCGAACAGCAGCATCAACTCTCTCCTTCCGTATGGCATCCATCCTCTTCTGTTTCTGTTTTCTCACGATGGCAATCTCCACCAAATTCAGCGTGTACCTCATGCCCGTGCTCAGACTCGTTATGGTCAGAACGGCAAACTCAAAGCCAAACATAACCATCATATCCGGCCTAGCCATATGCAGAACCTGACCAACAGTATATTCCAGCATGCAAGTGTCGAACAGAAGGCTCAAAATCAGGCTCGCACCAAGCCTCGTATAGAAGAAGGTGGCACCCCTCGCCACGACATTATGCTGTTGCTGCTCCAGAACCTCGACTCTTCCCTCTCCAATCCAGCCCCAGACCTTGCCCACAAGCAAACTGAAGAACATGACCAGAAACCATGCGCCGATCTCGCCGCGGAATATGGTCATGGCGAGACATGTCTCGGTGACTGCGAACCATGCCTTCTCGTAGAGCTGTTCCACTTCGATGGGTCGTAGAGGGCCGTAGAGGGCCTGCTGGAGGAGGAGCAGAATGGAGCTGGCGGTGACGAAGACGAGGTTGCAAAGGATCATAAGGTTGGCGCTGGACTGGGAGAGGTAGACTGCTGCGCTGTAGAAGTTCGGTCGCTGGGCTAGGGATTTGAGGATGACGCCGCCTGCCAGCGCTGTGCTCAGAGCAGCATACGCTGTCCATCGATTGCGCATGGTGCCTGGTTGTGGAGGCATGCTAGCGGTAGCAAAAGTAATGGTGAGCGTACCAGTCTTCTCTCTTCTCGTAGCAGATTATGAACAATGAGGGTGACGTGACATGTTATACAATTTGTCAGCCGCCGATTTTAACAGCCGACTTCGATGAACACTGCTATTGCTATTGTACAGAAGGTAGAACTTTGTTGAGTCTGCCAGCAGATGGCAGGAAGTAACACGTATAGCAATGAGTCTTATGCAATTATTGGCGCATGTGAGATCAGGATCAGGATCAGCGTTGCGTTACAGGTGGCCGCAACGGCATCAGCCTGAAAGTCTAAACTTGAACTCGCCGGAGTTAAGCATTCAAGTTCCGTCATAGGTGTCAACTTTGGAAATAGTCTCCGGCCCCTCACGCGACACTTCCTGCCGTCTTGATACTTATGTGCTTTTCGTGCATGCTCAAATCGTCGCGGTGAAGCTACAGTATCACGATGAAGCTGAGTCGCGCTGTCACTCAGACGTCCGAATCCTGTACCAGCCGCTCAATCCTGCAGATAGTCAACTGTGAGGGACCTTCTGTGAAATCTACCAATGACGGCGAGGGCTGCGGTGGCTGCACTGTTGAGTGGAACGGGACAACATGGACGAGAGTCTCTCAGGCTAAACCATCGATTGAAACGCGTCTGCAGAAATACAAAAGCAACATCTTCAGCTTGAACTACACCATTCTTCAAGCAACACGGCTTTCTCTGGCATCCCAACAGGATCGCCATTTCTTACCAAATCCGACGCCATGGTCTGACATTACTCCTTCTGCAAAGTAGGTTTGAAGAGCTTGTCGATCTCATCCATCTCCTTGTTGGCCCTCTTGTGGTCTTCATCGAGCTCCGGCTGTTCAACAACGAGACCCTGCTTCACTCCTAGCAGCTCTCTAGTCTCGCCCGCGTCCGCCCACTGCATGATCTCCGCGACGTCCTTCAGCCAGCCTCGAAGAAAGCCCACATCGATGCGGCCTGGGTTCACTTTTGAAGGGAACCAGTCTAGCATGATCTTTTTCCTCTCATGCGGCTGCCTGGTCGTGAACAAGTGAGTATATCCTTCGACTTTCTTTCGCTCCTCTATGGACTCAGAGTTGGCAGACTTGCCGAAATTGACCTCGTGACCCCATATGCCGGCTGCTGCAATGCTATCTGGCGTGGCTAGGTCTATGATCTGGTTGATTATGTCTGGGCTGTGGTTAGTTAGGCGCTGTGTATATGTTTGTACGGCTATGAGCCTCTGGCGACTCACTTTGACCTGGGAATGTTTCGGTATTCATTGGGTTCATGCTGCTGGACATAGAAAGCCATCTTGATCAGGTTGCTTACGAGAAGTGATTTATGGCTGTTCTGTCCTTGCTTGCTGCCAACAAGAGTCGTTGTTTGAGGAAGTGTACGTTGTCGGAAAGAATCACCTATCTGTGTCTACTAACAACGACAATCATTGTGTCTGCTAGCAGTGACAATCAATGTGTCAACTGAGAAACGTCCACGATCGTTAGCGACTGGCGGTAACCAGATCTCTGAAATTCGGTCGTTCAGCCCTTACACTGATAGTCTAATGAAGCACGACCAAGTCAGATCAACTGCGAGTCAGTGGCGTCCAAAGACTGCCGAGCACTCGTCCTCGGACTCCTCACGTCACTACATACCACATCGGCCAGAAATATAACCAGAGCACATAGCAAGCCCTTCAAAAACAAGAGCAACATTGAGTATTGCGACCCACCATCGCGCAGCAGTGAACAAAAGGCACGCGGCATGCGGCCTAAGCAAGCAACAAATATTGCTTATCATAAGCGAATCGTCAACAAGAGTTATGCATAATGGTATTAAGCACTTGATCACTCCCAAGATCATGAAGGTCAGCCCAACAAGCACAAAATCATCAATGCGAGCACAAAGCAATTAATACAAAATATAAACATGGTTCAACATAGTTGAAACCATAGTTCTTGGTACTACAACCAATCAACCTTACCGGCAGGCTGTTCTGTCGTCTAATCTAATCACTCACCTCACCAAATCCATTCCCCAAGCCTCAAATCCCCAAGCCCCAAAGGACTAATAGGCGAAGGCAAACCCTCCCACCCATTCCACTCACCGTCATCCCGCTCCGCATCCCCCCACTGGCTTCCGTCACCAGCAGAGTAAGCTCCATCACTCCCCGGCGAAGGATACCCCTCCCACCACCCCAGCAGATCATTCGCAAGCCACAGTTGCCTCGCGCCGTAAAAGTGTGCCCACCGCCCCGTGACGGGCGGGAACTCCTTGAACTCCCAGTCGCGGTTGTACGCGCCGTAGTCTGCGACGGAGGTGTCGAGGCGCGACAGGGCGGACACTAAGTCTGTGAGACGGGCGGAGTGGGCGTGTGGGTATCTTGTGGCTGTGGGGAGCTGGTTGTGCTGATTGGAGAGTGTCAGATCTAGGGATCGTGGCGGTGGGGTGGTGGCTGCGGAGTACGGCGTTGGTGGTTGTGGTAGGGCTGGAGATGGTTGGGCAGGATATGGCGTGGATCGAGCGGGTGCGGGAGTTCGCATCTGGATGTTGGGGAGGGGGAGCTCTTCGTAGGTTGCTTGGTCGGCGAAGGGGTCCTCTGTGTCTGAGTACGTGCTGGATGCTGTGGGGATGTTGTCATCGTTGGCGGCCTCGACGGCAATTCTTTGCCAGGAGCGATATTGGTTTGCGACGCTTGTGTCTATAGGGAGAGGTCGCAGCTTGCGGGATCTTGTTAAGTCCTTGGATTGAGATTGTGGCTGCGTCGGTGTTTGTGTTTGTGTTGATCGCTTTGCAGTGTCAGCCATTGTCTTGAGTGTGGACTTTGCGTTGAGGTGTAATTGTGTTGAATAGTCCTCCAGGGTCTCTCCCAGTGTGTGTACGACTTGTATAACTCGTAAAACTGGCCACAGAGCGCGGACAACGAGTGTTTTATCTAGCTCTGGGTTCCGAGTGTAAAGGACGATGATTAGAGACTGGTCAATTCGCTCACCTTTTTCGAGTTTGATCTTGAAAAGTCGGAGGATGGTTGGTGTGATGAGAAGGACCTTCGATGTGGTGAGTAGAATGTTTGCGCCCGTAAGTAGTAGCAGGTAACCAGCTGCTATGTTCAGGAGTACGATGATGAAGATCGATCCTTTCGTGAAGATGCCTGGAACAGTAGTGGTAGTTTCCATTAGATCTAGTAGTGATCAGTGCTGAAAGGTCTTTGTGCTTTGATGACAATGCTAAATATAGGAAATGGAAAGATGACCTATATACATTATGCTTTCGAGAAGCACGGGGACACAATGAGACAAGTCAAAGAGTCGACTCGGCAGCTTCATTGTGCGAGGCTTTGTCAAGGTCATCAGCCTGGACAGCATTGAGCGAGCAGAACAAAGGTGGTGACAACGCCATGACACAGAGCACAATGAATACTTTTTTGGCTTTTGTGCCTTCGACCCTGTCGCTCGAGAGACCGCACCGGCATCTCAGCACGCTGAGGGACTTCGCAAGACCAATATGATGTTATCAGTGTTCACTTCTGTGGGTCACAGACAGCCTGACCAAGCGGTACTGTCGCCTTCCGATCGATCATGACCGTGCAACCGCCAGACGCCCGATTACAACGCTCATTAGTTGCTCGTCAGTACTTCGTATTTTGCTCTCCAAGGCTGCTTCGCCTCGCGTTCATCGTAGCAAGACCTCATTTTGTTCGCCAATGTGTTAGACAGTTACTATCTTTCAAGTAGTCATTCCATGGCTCCTCGGCCGCGCTCGCGATTGTGCTTGGAAGCAAAATACAATGTTCGTAGTTCGCATGAGTGCTCGACAGCATCTCTTGAGAGTGCTGAAAGAAGGGCAGGTGGGCAACCCGGGACGCCCAGCTCAAGGCAACCGGCGTTAAGCACTTTGTGCACATAACATGCACCGTAGTCCGCCTTTCTAGGGCGGCAGACTCCGGCGGCGGCATCATCAAAGCATTAGCAAGCCAAGCGTCGCCGAGAAATTGCGCGACAACTGCCAACGCAGCAGCACAGAATCTGCCATTGTGTGTCATCGGTACCAACGAGTCAACGCTGGGACGTGGTAAAGCAAGCTTACATGACTCGTGTGCTCGAGTGTTCGTTCGTGACGAGCAAAAGATTGCCTGATGAGGCAGCGCTCCATCATATCGCCGATGCCCTTAAATTGTGTCCGTTGAACTCCTGTCCCTCAATGGCCTCGACAGTCCGTTCCTGTGATACCTCTCAGAGATCGTCTTGAACGCTGCGACTCCTGAAGATCAACCGATGCTCTGCTGAAGATCTCATCACAACTGCCATATCTGGGCATTACTCAGCATCCACTGTGCAGATTTCTAACGGAGATGGCGGCGGTTCGGAAGTGTTTCCTTTTGTTCGGTACCGTTACTTAACATAGCATAGTGCATGATCAGTACTCAGTCTCCAAGTTGCTACCTTCGAGGACCAGGTCATGGCCTAGAGTCATCAAGCTTTTATATACCAGTCGATTGTGTTCACCTCCGCAGCCTTTGCTTGCTATCATGTTCTACACTAGTGACAGCCCGCAGACTCGTAATAAAGCCTGCAGCTACCTCCCAAAATGAGTACGAGCGGTGAAGGCCGTGTTCGGCGGTGGTTCTCCCATCTTCTTCCTCCCAGTCATACAAAGGAGATGCTTACATCTGGTCAATCCACACCAATTCCTGCGGCAATACTCGAAACAAGCACCACTTTACACACAGAGCCTGGAACACTAGCTGACCCAGTTGCCAAGCCTCCTCCCATCGTGTCCAAGGATGGTGTACCCGTATCTTTGAGGAGACAACCTTCGAGGACACCCAACAACATCGAACTCGAGACGATAGAATGGGGCAAAAGACTCACCGGCCCCGACGACACCTCGACGCCCTCGCCAAGGGAACTGGAGAACAACAGTGGTATGGCCTCGCCGGTACCATCGGACTCGAGGCAGATCATATCATCCATCGTTCCGAGCGTCAAGCACCCTTACATGAACAGATGGCGGATAGCCACGTGCTGTGTCGCCTTCTTCATTCAAGGCCTCAATGACAGTGCTGTCGGAGCTTTGCTACCATACATGGAGAAACATTACCACGTCTCCTATGCTGTTGTCTCGCTTATCTTCGTCGCAAATGCTATTGGCTTTATCTCGGCTGCTCCTGTCTGCCACATACTCAACAACCGCTTCGGTCGAGCAAAGGTGCTCTCTGCATGTACCATCCTCAACGTCATAGCGTATGCTGTTATCATTTCACAGCCACCCTACGCCGTGGTGGTTATCGCCTTCTTTGTGCTAGGTAAGACGACCCCGTCCCGGGGCAATAGCAGTTACTGATACCGGCTACAGGCTTCGCCTTTGCGACAATTCTCGCACTCGATAACGTCTTCATCGTCAATCTTCGTGGCGGCACCGAACTTCTCGGGTATTTGCACGGCATTTATGGAGTCGGCGGCATTGTTGCGCCCTTCGCCGCCACAGCTATGGTATCCTCCGGCGCCCGCTGGTCCTACTTCTATATCCTTTCCCTGGTACTCTCCCTCTTCAACTCACCTGCCTTCTTCTGGTCCTTCAAAGGATACGAATCCGAGAACGGAACCACCGAACTCCTTACGGCCCTCGAACGCACCGCCTCACGCGCCACAACCATCGATGAAAAGAAGAACATTCTCAGGAAAGCCCTCAAGAACCGCACAACTCTCCTCGGCGCCCTCCTAATCTTCGCTTACCAGGGCGCAGAAGTCTCCATCAGTGGATGGGTAATCTCTTTCCTAATAGACTACCGCAACGGCGACCCCACGCGCGTGGGTTACGTGACCTCCGGCTTCTGGGGCGGAATCACACTCGGCCGCTTCATCCTCGTCGCGCCAGCCAACAAGCTTGGTGCACGAACCAGCGTAATCGTTCTTGTTGCGCTAACAGCAGGCTTCCAGTTCATGGTCTGGTTCCTGCCTAACGTCATTGGGAACGCGGTCGCCGTCGCACTTATTGGGTTCTTGCTTGGCCCGATCTATCCGTGTGCGACTGGTGTATTCTCGAAGTTGTTGCCTAGTCATCTGCAAATTACAAGTCTGGGCTTTATTAGCTCTATGGGAAGTAGTGGAGGTGCGATTGCGCCGTTCTTCACGGGTTTGTTGGCTCAAAGGGTGGGCACTGTGGTGCTGAACCCGATATGTATTGCGCTTTGCGTTGTTATGGAAATTGCTTGGGTGGGTTTGCCCAGGGTTGTGAAGAGGACGGAGTAAAGGATCTTCCGGCAAGACCAACGATATTGACAGAGAGTCTGGTTATTACTCGCTCTTCGGTATCACACTCATACTTCTGGCTGTTCCAGTCATAACGGCTTGGTAGAGCACTGGAGAAGTCAATTCGTGTCTAGTACTACTACGGCGATCAGGAAGGCCAACTGCGTTACGGTGGAGAGGACGAACCACAGCTTCGTTGATTGGCTCGGCTCGGCTCGGCAGGCTCAGCCGCCGGAAGAGGCTGCAAGCAACAGGATTCTCGACGTCTTCCAAGATTCTCCTTCGACTCGAGAACAAGTATTCAAAACTTTGTGTCGCTGTGCTGAGATCATCATCATGATTCACCTTGCAGATCATGAAATACGGGTAGTAAGATATTGAGGCTCCATCAGCCTGAACAGCTGGTGTTACCGCAAACTCTTCCGGTCCTGTTTGCACGAGCAGCAAACCAAAAGGTGACGCGAGGTAGCCTTGCCAGAGCTGGGTGACTCATTTGTCATGCGTGCCGAACTAGTAGAAGGCGAGAGACCCTACTGGCCTGCACATAGATATTTGGTTCGCTGTGATGGGTGTGAGAGATAGTTCCAACTTGTTGATGAAATGCTTTCCTACTTTCTAGATTCGACGCAGATTGACTTGGCAGCAGAAACAAGCCCGTAAAGCCAGCCCTTGAAGGGTGTCTTCAAACCGGCTGGAAGAACTCCAAAGCAGGTCTGTACCTGCCAAAAGACCGTGCAGCTCTGACAAACAACTCCAACCCCTTAGCCCGTTTTCATTAAACCACAGCTATTTGCCGTCTGTGCCATTTGGAAGACTATACTCGAGGTACAATGTCGGAGGAGCTAGTGTTCCAAACCGAGCACGTGGTGCCTAGCAGGACTCTCGAGACAGCAAGAAGCATGCTATCAGCAGACGAGGCTCTGTCACACGTTCTGAGTATCGCACTGCAGCAACGGTCTCTTTGTTTGAAACCTGCAGAGTCATCAGCTTGAGACGAGACATGTCTGCCTCACTTGGCTTGAGCGAGAATGGCCTGTTGCAGAGTCGATGGCAATGCAAGCGGGCCTCAGGGCTTCGGTATATGTGGACGAGTCGACGCTTCGTCGATGGCTTGTTCTCGACAGCCTTCACATTAACTTGACTAGCAGGATACCCGTCATCGAGCCTCACACTATACCGAGAGTGTCGATTGCCTGCTTCAACACCTCCTGTGGCTCTTGGCGCTAATTTCCCTGAGGTCATATTGCAACTGCCAGTCTTCATTCACTCCGACTACTCTACCCCACCTCTTTCTACCTACTGCCCACACCCCAGATTGTCGAAGGCGCTGGAGTATCTTCGCATACTCGCTTACTATCCATCCAAGGTTGTCAAAAAGTCTCTGGGTAAGCATCACAGATGCTATTGATTGGATGGAACTCTTACAATTGACAGTGATTCTGCGCAAGCAAGCCCACTCAGTGGATCTCTCAGAGTCGAGGCACTGGTCCTCCACCAAATCTGTCAAGATGAACGTAAGTCTCTTCAGTGCTCAAAGATATTGTGCCATGGCCTTGCATGCGTGAGCGATCCAGTTCTAATGATTGGCAGCGCTTTTCGAGGATCTACACGGAGTCGGAGGAGTTGACTCCTCGAAGCTCACCAGCTGCTTCCGACGAGTCTTTACAGGATCACGAGATCGATCAGCTCCCTCGTGTGGTCTCTCCCGACCATGGACAAGAGATCAATACCTACCGAGAGATGCGAGTCGCCATGGTTCAAACAGCCGCTGGCCTAAAACCACCATCTGGGGGATTCCGAGGCAACTATGCTACTCTTTTCGCTCTGGCTAAACACGGTCATGCAACCATGCAGTTCTGCTGGGCGTATAGGAAAGACATCAATAGCGCAGTGGCCGAGCTCAAGGCCGAAAAGAAGTTTCAGGTATCGGCTTGGAAATGGGGAAGAACACCTATGCTCAACGCCAACCTAGAGGAGGTTCAGGTGACCTATTGGAAGTTCAAGAACGTACACGATATCCTCTGTGTTGCTCTCGATGCCGAGGAAATGATACCTACATATCCCAACAACCTCCAGCAAGTTGATGCAGCCACCTGGATCGAGGTAGGTCCACACACTCTGTACTTCATGCTTCGCTAATTGGTCAGACTGGTGAGCAGCCCGCTCGAGCAAAGACATATGCCGGTTGGATACAGGACAACCTCAATGAATTCGAGCCGACTCATGTGGTTTTCAATGATGCCTTCGCTAATGTTGTCACTGCCAACATGCCGAAAGTGAGAGAGACGACTGCCAGACTCGAAATAATTCACACTTTGGAGCAACTACCTGCGGGTCCATTCGCTGGCGGCATTTCTGGAGGTGCCAAGACTTCCGCTGAATTGCCTCTTTTCAGAGAGCTGGATGGTCTCGTTGCGGTCTCAAAGGCTGTTCAAAAGTACGCAAAGCAGTACTGCGACCTTGACGCAGAGATGATTCCGAATCATGCTTGGTCTTACAAAGACAAAGATACAGGTGACTGGCCAAGATTCCGTAAGAACTTCGCGAAGCAAAACGTGGTGATGATCAACCCTGCCTGGGTGAAAGGGTATGAGATCTTCCTCGGTATGGCGAGACAGAACAAACAGCGGGTAGTAGAGAACAACTGGGATGAGCTTCTGAACCGACCTGTCTATAACTTCATTGCCTACTCCTCCTGGGGCAGCAACCCCGAAATGGTTCGAGACCTTCAGGCCGCCGGCGTCAAGTGAGTCAAAACCTGCCGATTACGTGCTTGATCTGCTGACACAGTAACAGAATGCTCGACCCAGTTACCGACATGGAGCCAGCCTTTGACAACATCAGTGTGCTGATCGTGCCTTCCCTCTGGCAAGAAGCGTGGGGTCTTATTGCCACAGAAGCTCAACTACGAGGCATTCCGGTCATCGCTTCCAATGTTGGTGGGCTTCCGGAAGCGAAACGTTATGTTGGTCCGCTCCTAGAGGTCAACAAGATCGATGGCACGAAGAGGAAAGAAGACGGTTCCTATGCCATTCCATCACAAGACGTCAAAGAATGGATGCGAGAGCTGGACATACTGCTGTGTGACAAGGACCGCTACGAAGCGCAGTCTCATATGGCGTACTACACTACTCGACAGTGGGTGCGACAATTCGATGTTCGCGGCATGGAGAAGTACCTGCTCAGTGTGATGAAATAGGATGAAGGTCCATGGAGGTCAGATTCATATACAACAGCGATTTCGACGTACATGCGAGCACCGCAGTTGCTAAAGAGATACCCTTGTTTCGACGTTGATGCATCAACAAGCACTAGATTGCTTGACGAAATATTGCATCTTCAGCATGATCAAAGACATGTTCGCTGGCGGTCATTGTTCTTTCAATTCTTGGTGATGGAAGGTTTTCGAGATTCAATTAGAGTAGGCCAGATAGCCGTCTTCAATGCTATGAGCATCATGCACAAGTATGTGCCCAACTTGACTCTGTACTCCATGCGTAATGGTAGACGAATATCCGCAGCTTTTGATTCAATCTGCCCAGTCGTAGAACACAGATTGGAGTGCAGGAACCTCAAGACAGAATCAAGCACCTGACGGGGGCAGAGACTCGATAGATACTGCAGACAGCGGCCACTCACTACCGAACGCATACGCCACCCTTGTGTTCCACCCTTCCTTGCACTTCCAACGTCTAGTCCACACTCGACTGGTGGTCTCCTGTAACATCTTGTCTCCAGCCGTCCCATGGCATACCCGAACATTCAGTCATTCTATGAGCCCCCTCCTACACCAATTTCGCAGATATCTTATCCTCCTTTCTCCCCTGCTGCAGCAACCACGTCATTCCCTTCACTGTATCCTCCACAAACCTCGTCGACACCTCGAGCGCCGGAAAAAAAGACCAGAACGCGTGCGGGACGCCCTGATACACGTCCAACTTCGTGCTGACTGCGTACTCTTCACGCAGAATTTTCTCGTATATCAGCGCTTCGTCACGCAGCGGGTCCATACCGCAGACCTGGAAGTAGAATGGTGGAAGGCCACCGTGGCCCTTTGGATGTAGGATGGGGCTGTAGAGGGGCGAAGACACTTCGGGCTTGTAGTTGGCCTTGAAAAGGGTCATTGCGGATACAGGTAGGACCGGGGCGTCTTTGTTCTGCTCGTAGCTTCGGTAGGAGGGTCTGTGTTTTTCGGGCACGACTGTTGGGTCGAGGAGGGCGGGAATCAGGAGGAGGACGCCGGTTAGGGGCGGTGAGAGTTGTTCGTTGCGGGCCAGGAGGGCCATTACGGAGGCGAGGTTGCCGCCTGCTGAGGTGCCGCCGACGATGAATCCTTTTTGGGGGTCTGCGCCGAGACTTTTCGCGTTTGCGGCGGCCTGTGGTCGCTTGGTTAGGGTTTGTCGTGGTGGTGCTGGGGGGGAGCTGTTTGGACGTGGGGATTGGTCAGGGACGGCTTACGTACCCACTTCAATGCATCCCAGCTATCGTTCACTGCAGCCGGAAACACGTGCTCAGGTGCGAGTCTGTAGTCCACGTTGACGCACACGCAGCCTAGCTGCTGGGCGAAGTTGCGGCAATTGAGCTCCTCGTTCTCGAGGCCACCGAGACACCACCCGCCGCCATGTAATATGACCTGCCGAATTCGAGGTTAGAGACGGGCGCAAAGTGGAGAGCTCTGTAGTTACTCGTAAGGATTGAGTTGTTCTCGGGTACATACGACAAGAGGGCCGCCATCTGCATGCGATCTCTCCGGCGCATGTATGCGCGCCGGTATCGAATAACCGTCTCGTGCCTCGATTGTTATATCCTTCTCGCGTATACCGGTGGTATCAGCGGGACCTTGGGCAGCGTTCAGCGCAGCCTTGGCTTGTGCTAGCTGCGCTCGGAGCCCGGGTATTGTGCCACCTAGCTTTGGTGGCTTCCCACCCATCTTCTTTTGGATGAACTGAGTCCGTTGGTGTTAGCTAGCTGCTTGATCAAGGAGTGCTGGCTAGGGCCTCCTTGGGTTTACCTGGTCCAACTCCGGATCGATCTTGGCATAATCTAGCCAGTCTTGTGGGGCCACCATGGCTGTCGCTATATGTGAAACAACGCTATCACTGAGGTAGAGGCAAGATCGGGTGGTCAACGCCTAGATCTCATGTACCAGCAAGGAAGTCGGCATGAAAAGGCGATTCGTTGCTTCGGACGGTTACCTCGGTCATGAGTCCCCGCAGCATTCAGGAACTCCATTTTGGAGCTGGTTGCGCCTAGTAAGTTGTAGCAGCATTACGCGGGCAAAATTTTCAACATCATTCTAGTGTCTTTGTATGCCGTGCCTTCCGCTTGCTCGACGGCTCAGAAGCTGGCGAAGCTTGTTGGTCACCTCGACTTCGCATCCTCAGGAGCCGTCAAGGAGCCGTCTAGTAGATTGACCTTGACCAGCTTCTGCAGCTGCTGATGTGCTTGGCGAGTACGAACTATGGATTGACGCATCACGGCAAGTAGAAATTTGATGGTCATGATCCTCCCAGAGTTGCAATGCCAAAGCCTCGCTCTAGAGATGACTCAGTAAACTGCTGGGGGATTTCAAGCCTCCGGCCGGTGTGGGGTCGTTGCGGAAGGCGCGCGGTGGAACTTTATTGCGGTACTCACGATCATCTATGCCTTCCTCCAAGGCCGTAACTGCATTTATTCGCTGTCGACAGCGATTTATAGGTCATCGACATTCTACCATACACATAACTTCTACGCATGAAGCAGGAAGTGTTATACGGCGCAGGAGGTAAATCTCCATGATTTCGAGGCGCTGTTGAACGCACAAGTATGTAGTTCCGATAATTGACCACGATGAACATTCATTTGTCCGCTACTTCAGTGGCACGTTCCACTTGATCAGTCGAGCCCTCTCTCGCGAGTTCCAGCTCCATCTCATTCGGCACTGGTACAATACCAACATTCGCTTCACGATGACTGTCCATATTTTGACGTTGGAAGATATTGACGTAGATAGGGAAATTGAAAGCAAGGATATATCGCGTCATTGGAATGACCATGGCGATGTGAGCGTTGCGATTGTTGAGCACAGCACCTATCATGACCCGCAAGACCACATCACTACTGATGATAGATACCAGGAAGCTTCCACCTTGCTTGGTATGGCGTTCCAATCCTCGAAGCAACATCGTGAAGATGGTGGCGGACCAGCAGGACTCGAAAGCAAAGATCATGATCAGAAGGCTGATGCTCGTTGCGCCCACTGTATTCATGGCTGCAATAGCAAAGCTGATGCACATGCCGAGATATACAACAGAGTGAGTAGATGCCAAGGCTTGATGGCGGCAATCATCAAGAGCCCCGACTATGAACCGATGCGTGGCGTGAATGCCCTACGTCGCAGCCAGGGAATCAGATGTCGTCCATTTGCCTCGGCCAGCCTCTAGACAGAAATTGATGGAGTACGTCGCAACGGCAAGTTGTGCTCCAACATGGCAGAATTGCGACATGGTGACAAGGAAGAGAGTGTACTGTTTGCGAAGCGGTCCGGAGTCGTGGTCTGCAATTTCGGTTTCTTTTTGACCCATGTCGGCATCTGGCGTGCTGTTAGCAAACTGCACTGTCACTGTCTGCCGTTGCTTACCAGTAATCTGAGAATGGCACGACCAAAATGAGTGCCAGGAGGAGAGCAACCTTAGATAGTCGCGGAGTCGGCATGTCGAGAGACTGCTATACACGACTGGAGTAACCACGAGCCAGCAACGCCTAGGTACGTTTATTGCACATTCTCAAGCCAGCATCGCCGTCCAGGGTGTTTGCGAAGAACACTCAACTAGCCAGCAATGGAGCGACGAAGCTACCGATTCCCTGAACAGCCTACACAAGATTCAGCAGAACCCTCTGAAAAGCTAGGTGAACCGCAGATTGCCAAGAAGCGGTTTGCCACAGTTTCGAGCGTCGAAAGCCCAGCCCCAGCGACAAACAATGGACCACAGAAGCCTCCGAAGGACTTCTTGGCGCCTGAAGATCAGAAAAGAAGGCGTCCGGCTGCGAGGACTGTTAGCCCCGAAGTGAACGTCAGACGGAATCCGAAGCGTCGAAGGACCCAGTCTGAGATCTTGCGTGGGCGGAGGAAAAGCGAACACAAAGATGGCTCGATCTCGAGATTTGCAACAAGTGCCACTTCACGCAACAACAACGAAGCGTTGTGCAGGCGCATTGTGGTCAACAAGGAATTTGCGGTCAGGCTTTGTGGTTCAGCAATGGCTTTTGGTTTCGTTTGTGCTCAATGGCATTGTCGAAGTGACTGCTCGAGGCCATGCGGCTCGCCTTCTCAATTTCTCACGTTTCCAAACACTCTTTTACTCGTTTCGACAACCGCGAAGCCACGTCCAACCTTGTCTTCGGAACCACTGCCAAAGCACAAACCGCTTCACACCACTACTATCAAGCCTCTGCCTTCTACGACAAAACATGGGAGGCCATTCCCTGTTCCCCATCTTCGCGGACTTGAAAGCCACTAAAGGAAGCGAAATGCGGCCTGAAGAAAAGATATGCTCAATCTGCCTAGACGAGCTCGATGCCGCATTGACGTGGACTCACACCTCCTTCTGCTGTCAAAGTTTCCATCGCGAATGCTTGGAGCGTTGGCTGACAACTAACCCAGGACCGTGTCGATGCCCGACAGATCGCCAGCAGTACCTCACCAAGGCCAACTACCCTGAAAACATGGAGGCTGCGAAGTGGAAGATACTCAATCGACATCTACCAGGTGGCTTGTACCGCAACCGACACCTCTTCGCCAAGCCACGACCTGGCCCTAACCAATGCGTCAAGCTGTCACAGTTCCTCGTGGCGTATTATGGTGAGTACTATGCTGATCCGGCCGCTAGGTTCGATGAATACATGCAGGTTCGGCACGCGGAAACTCTACTGTCGAAGTACCTGAGAGAAGCCATGAACACATATACTACCAGCCAGACAGCGATCTTTGAGCCAGCGACGTCATATGGGAGGATCTTCAGTGTGTGGCATGCATTTGTTGCACCTCAACTCAAGATCGAGCATCTAGCTAGAGTGGAGGCAGTCATCCGACACTGGACTGAAGTCAACGATACAGTACTTCAAGCTCCCCGAGAACAACAGAATTCCCAGAGCCTGGAAGATTAGGACGGCAGCTATTCACGGCTGGCCTGGCTGCGCTCCCCGCATCACACAAGCAAATCGGTACCGTACTCATAATGGTCCTGATATTTCCTCTCAAGGGTTCGATGCCCCTCGATTACAACAAGCTGACACCGAAAGTGTGCCGAGTCGGGGTGCCTGCAGTATTCAACTGGTTTTGGACATTCTGATACGTTTAGGCTATGCGCTAACTTTGTCTGCACCTGTCGGTCAGAGATGCCTGACGACTAGCAATCTTGACTAGAAAACGCCATGTCACAACCTACCACCTTTTCTTGTCCTTCTTTTTCTACAGCTATCTACAAAATGACTCTTAAAGTCGTTGCACGCGTGGCGTCATGGTTGAATCTTGGAAAGAAGCAGCTGAAACAGGAATGGGATGTTGGAGACTTCCTAAACCTGCTGGGATAAAACGTATAGCGGTGACTAAAATTAGCATCAAGCACATAGTACATATGCTGTACGTATCAGAGGAGCTCAATCGTTCTTTCTTGTGTACTCAATCGGTCCATCGTAGTGGTGTCTGGCGCTCACCACGTAATAGATGCCCGCAAAGCCCAACACAGAAACATAAACGACAATGGCCCAGTTCATGCTGTCAGCTGGCGGGTTCAGGATCGAAGGGAAGAAAGAGAAGACCAAGACAACAACCAAGAACACAAGACTCGCGAGGTTGACCGCCAAACCCCACTTCCCCAGCGAGAACTTTGTCTCTAGTGGTGGCATGCCTTCAAGCGACGCCAGGTGATGCAGCCGACCGACACCATGTATGAAGTTAGAAGGGAGATGGCACCGATAGAGAGGATGATGTTGAAGGCAATGGCGCTGCCAATGTTAATGCAGTGCAGCATACACGCGATGAGAGCGCTGACGATGACACCGTTGACGGGGATGTCGTAGCCTGGTGGGACGCGGCTGATCCATTGATTGGATGGCAATCCTTTGTCTCGTGCAAAGGCAAATATCTGTCTGGAAGTACCCGGAATGGCTGTAAGACTACCCGCTATGCCGGCCACCACGAGGATTGAGGTAAGCGCCGTGGCACCACCAGTCGAACCAGTCACGTTGCGGAAGACCTCGATGAAAGGAAACTTGAAGCCAGTGGAACTTTCTAGCGCTGCCTCGACATCACCCATGGTGTATAAGAAGGTCACGAGCATGATGAAACCCATACCACCGTTGGCGACAATAGTCCACATCATGGCTCGTGGAAGGATCTCTGGAGCATTCTTGATTTCTTTGGCCATGTGCGCCGTCGCATCACCGCCAGCGAAGGAGCCAGCTGACGTGACGAACCCGATCATACAGGCGAGACCTTGGTCGTTCCAACCAGCATCCGAGAACGTGTTCCACACGCCGCTATGTGGCGTCCTGGGCCGAGAACCGCAGGGGTACGACGATGGCGATCCACCCTGCGAAATGGAGGATAAGGATTACGCCTTGGACGAACGGAAGGTGATTGGCGAGAAATATGTTGAAGATGGCGATGTAAACAGTGATGCACATTGCGAACATTGTGTCGTGCCAGCGCTCATAGATATATGTTTCGGGGTTGTTGAGGACGATCAGGACCTTGGATGATTACGCCGGCCAGGAAGGATGAGATTGTAACATCGATTAGGTACCCAAGGACCGAGAGCCAGCTGATGAAGTAAGGAGCTGCTTTTGAAGATTCCGAGGAGCGAATTCGGATACCCAGTGATATTGGCCGCCGGAAGTGGGAGCCATGGACGCCATCTCTGCCAGTGAGGCAACGGTCAGGACGAAGCCAGCGTATGCGACAAGATAGGTGTAGAGGAGGCTTGACGGATCGCCGTTGCCAAGGGCAAGAGCAATATCAGTAGCTCCGAGAAGTGCCTCCCACGTGCTCATGAGGATAAGGGCAAAGCCAAAGATCGATAGAAAGCCAAAGTTTCGCTGACCGCGTTAGATCATGACATAGGCTAGGTAAGGAGCTCGATGACTTACCTTGAAAACCTGTTGCTTTCCCAGACGCCCCATGGCTTCCCTGTCCTCCGCTGTACCAGCCTTTTGGCCGGTCGTTGGAATGCCATCTGGATCGTAGGTCTCAGTGACTTGGACATGTTTGTCTTCCAGCATCTTGTCCGGATCGGTTGAGGAAAACTATGCATGTTACAGCGATAACACCAACAAAACTGCACGGGAAGGTGTAGGAAGAAGATTTGAGGTCAAAGGCTTGAGGGAGGTCTTCAATACACTTTTAGCCAAGCTCAGTCCGAGTCTAGAAGTACATCAGCAGTTGATCTATGAATTCGCATATTGGAGCTCGGACGAGCTAGCTACGTTCATGCCACCTCGAGCAGGGGCCAAAACTCGTTACCGCCAAATAAGATAAGTTCCTCGAAGTCTGCGATGCAGGTTGATAGAACGAGGTCTTACGCGAGTAATTACCTTTCCATATGGTCGCTGCTAACGAAGCTGTACATGCATCGACCCTGCAGCTCAAAGCGACTTGAGACAGACCGTGCAGAATTTCGCTGAGCCACTTCTGGAGAGAGCTCACAGTGACCAAAGGTCAATAGACAGGCCATCAATCAGGTATAGCTATGCGATCTTTTGTTACATCGGTGATCGCATCGGTAGCGATAATCGCGACATAGATAATGTGGAACAGTGACAACCATGTAATATCCGTCGCTAATCTTGCAAGAGAGGTTGGTCGTGGGCGAGATAACGAAATTGTACTTATGCAAGCTCGAGCAGGAAACTCCCTAGCGGCAGCGGGACGCCCCACAGCAGGCCATCTACCAGTAGCCGGACATTCTAGGCGACGACGGTGTCGGTCTTTGAGCGGCGGATACGCCCCGGATAGTCAACGCTAATCAACCTTAAAACAACAGGCGGCGGCAGGAAGGCAGGTGAAGAAAGAGGAGCCTTGGAACATCTCTGCGCGTGTAAAGGTGCAAGGAGTTCTAGATTTACCGGCGCAGTATCGACCAATTCATGTTTCTGCAAGCTACCAGCCACTGTACGGGTGCGTAAAGCTTCCAACTATGCCAGCAGAAGTTCAAGACCACACATTCAGACTTTGGGTTGGCACTCTGTACTGGCTGAAGAGCCCGAAGACCATCCCAAGCCCGCTATAGGGGGCTTACACCATCTAGCTCATTAGGTATACAGAATTTGGAAGAGCATGCGTCTGCCGCACAACATGTGCTGACCAGCTTCCCATAGCCTCAGATCTGGATGAGATAAATCTGCCTTGCCATTTCTAGCCTTCTCCAATAGCGGTCCCATTTGACCAATCACGATCCGCTAAGACGGCTGAACACAATTGGGATGCCTATTCGCCATGCTCGCTCGTCAGATATTCCCATCATGGCCCAAGTGCTTGCCGCCAGCTTCGGTCCAGATAAGCTCTTCCAGATAATGTTCCCTTACCAGGATGAGTTTCCAGGGGACCTCGTTACAGCTTTCCGACGCAAATTGCGTGAGAGTTGGTGGGACTTTTCGAAAGTGCTGATGGTGTCGTACGAGATTCAAACATCGAATGCTGAGGACCCTGATGCTGAGAATCACCGCCTGGTTATTACCAGGAAAGTGCAGAAAGAGGTCATTACCGGGATGGTCGAATGGCAAAGGGTTGGTCTAGGGTGGGAACACGTATGGAATCTGTGGGGTTGGTGGGATCCAAGTAAGTCGTCGCAACATAAGTCTTGGCCTTTGGCCATGAAGCATCGTGTTTCTTTCCAACATTGGGACTTTCGAGACACATCCTTTCCTTGAACCCGAAAGGCTTCGTCATATGCTGACAAGCTATGATCCAGGACGACTCATCCAAAAGTTCTTCGAGGGGCGTAACAAGCTGATCTACCTGCTTCGCCCTTGTCGCGTCTCTGCTAAGCCCACAGCTTCAGACCCCAGGCCTCTACTCTTCACCAATTTTGTCGCTCAGCTCAATCCATTCTCTATGCACCTCATGGCCTTCCCCGACAAGCCCTGGCGTGCAAATCACTGGTCACTCGAAGTTCTCGGCATACATCCGGCCTATCAGGGCAAGGGTCATGGCAAGGACCTTGCTGAATGGGGTTTAGCAAAGACGAAATGTGACACTGCTGCCGGTGTGACAGGGCTACCTAGTGTCGTGTGTGCTGCGGATACGAAAGAGGCGTTCTATCAGAAGGTGGGCTTCAATGAGCTAGTAGGCTGGAGTAGCAGGAGTGTCGAAGGCGTGGAAGGGGAGAATCCTCTTGAGGCGCGAGGATGTGGAGGTGGAGCTGTTTTATGGAGTTGGGTGAAAGAGGACGAAGCTAGAGCAAAAGGGCAGCTGGAGGAGAAGGCGAGGTATGGGACACGAGAAGCTGAAGTGCTGCACCCGTCGACCAACCAATGTCGTACTTGTACGCCCGAATAACCCACGACGAAGTTGAAGTAGATTGTGGCACACATGCTTCGTGCAATAAGGAGGTGGTCTATGCGGTGCGGCCACCTGCGCGCGTGAAACATGTAATCCCGGGCTTGAGCATCGAGTCTCGGGGAAAACGACTTTCTGTCAATGTCGCACTTCCCACGTCACTATGGGGCAGTGTTATACTTATAAGATTGGTAAGCTGTAGGAAGCACAGGTGGATAATGACGTGGTTTGGTCTTCATAGTACCCGTACAGTAAGAAGAATTCGTGGCTTTCTCGATGCTACCTATATCCGTGAACGTGCCTTATGTCATACCGCTTGTGCTTGTTTCGAACTGCTACTACTATTTCTTACGCCGAGCTGTCTACACACTCTCTCTAAGCCTACCTTGTTTTTCTTTCCTTACTACTCTCCCTCATGACTGGGAATGACAACGTCAGTCCCTTGAAAAGCCTCTACAACGACCGAGCCGCGAAGAAGTCCAGTACCTTAGACATGAAGTCCAACGACTGATCCTTGCAATCAGCACGCGATCCATCGGTGTTATCGCTCCTATCGTCTGGCCAGCAGTGTCCAAGGTTGTAGACACCGTAATGTTGAACCACATTCATGACTCCATTGCACGATGAATATACTACTTTCTTGTACCCATTAGACTCAAAAGGCTCCTGCCTGTCTGTGCAACCGTTGCGGTCAGACCACCATTGAAGCCATTGATTGATCGCCGGCGTCTGTTCACCCTGACGAGGGCCACCATCGTACTTGATTACGTCATCCTTGAAGTCATGTGCGTGTATGATCTTGCATGGTCGCCCGCCTCCGCACTGAGAGGGTCCGTTGTCTGTATAGAGTGCTGGAGCTGCCATCGCGAAAGCGGCAACTTCATTGCCATTGTTTGAGCATGCGAGGAGATCGACAAAACCACCACCGTTCGATCTGCCCGAAGCATAGATGTGCAAGAAAAGGGTTACAGCTTGCGCCGTCTGTTTAGTCAAAGACAGATACCGTGTCTGCCGAACCACAAGTCGGAAAGGTAGACAGCAGTGCTACGAAAGTCTAGTCAAGTCGTAGTTTACATAAATGATGCAACTTGACCACAGCGTGAGCGGTTTCGGAGAAGGTTAGCGACTTGTATCACGCGACCACTGCACCACCGCAATACCAAACGGAACTGACACATAGAGGTCGGCTGCTCCGCATCTGTTCAGCCAGGTTGCTGGTCGAGACATTACCTCCAAGGGCCACAGACAGCCTCCAGGTCACAGACACCCTTGAGGCCACAGGCTGAACGCCATACACCACATCCTGCCTCGAGCAGCTGTCAGCCACAATGATTAGAGAAGCGGCTTCCGTTGCTCAAACCTGCGCATACTTCTTCAGAAGGCCGGTGAGAATACCCAATTCGTGCCAAGAGGTGTACAAGGAATGATGAAGCTGTGTGGCCGAGACACGAGAGATGGAACCTTTGACCTCACGAGTCCCACAGGGTTCTGAACCTGCTATACTTGTCTGCGAGCAAATCCTGAGGAGCGCCATCTTCCACAATCCGTCCCTGGTCTAAAACGAGTATTCTGTCGTAGTCAATCACCGTCTGTAGCCGATGTGCCACGGCGACAACAGTGAAGTCTTTGAATTCGTCTCTGATGATGCGTTGCATGGTCTCATCTGTCCGCATATCCATGCTGGCTGTAGCCTCATCAAGGATTAAAATTCGTGAACGCGATCGGTTCACGATTGCCCGCGCTAGGCAGAAAAGCTGCCGCTGACCATGAGAGAGAAGCTTTCCTGGGTTCAAGCTGGCATCCAGTCCGCCCGCACAGTAAGCCATATCGCTGAGACCAACCTTCTCGAGGATTGATATTAGTGCATCGTCTGAGGCAGTGCAAGCGAATGGATCGAGATTTGCTCGAATCGACCCATAGATGAACAGGGGCTCTTGAGGGATGACATTGAGACCTTGACGCCACTCCTCTCGCCGTACTGCGCTCATATACTGACCGTCGATCACAATAGTACCGTTCCTGATGGTAAGCAAGTGTAACAGCGTCATCACCACCGAAGATTTTCCAGAGCCTGAGCGTCCGACAATGCCAACCTTCTGACATGGAGATATCGAAACATTGATGTCATGAAGAACAAGAGGTCCTTCTGTGTCGTATGAGGCAGATACATGGTTGAGGGCTATTGCACCCTGATCAGGCCAGCTTTCTGATGTATGCTGAACTTCTTGCGGAAGATGCTCGTATGGTGTGCCTTCAACAAAGCTTTTCACTCGTGCAACTGCGCCCAGTGACGTTTCTAGCGTCGTCCATTGCTTAATGACTTCTGTCAAGCTGAGGTTGAAGTTCATGATGTTCAAAAGAGCGACGCCGACTAGACCAGGATCGAGCTTCTCGCGCAAATTGACGATGAGAACCATGAGCAAGACTGCTAAACCGGCGACTGTGAGATCCAACACAAGGTTGAGCCATCTTTGGATACAGAAGAACATGTATAAAGGACGCTGTGACCTGTCAAGAAGCTTTAGGTTTCGTCTTTCGAAATTTGCGGTCCAGCCAAATGCACGGATTGTCACCAGGCCGTTGAGAGTCTCGATGAAATTCGAATAAAGCGGCGATTTAGCTTCCAGGTCGATCAGCCTGATTTGCCGAGAGGTTCGCAGATAAAACTTCTGGAGGAGATACATGATGGCGAGGACAGCGGGCATGATTGCTGCGAAGTATGCCGCAGAGAGGCAGATGAGGATCGCCTGCATGACCGCGATGCAGGAGGAGGCGGTAAATTCGACGAGAGCCCATGGTAACTCGAAATCTACAATGTTCATGTCTTGACTGAATCTGTTCACGACTTTTCCAGTCTCTGTCGAGGTAAAGAAGAACAATGGCGCATTCCTAACGCTGCTAAGGATACGGTCATGAAGTCTGGCAGCAGACCGTGGTACCATCCTAGTGTAAGCAAGGAGGACAACGCCAGCGAGAGTTGTCAATGCTGCCCCATTGAAAACCAGAAGTCCTCCAAGGTAGTTACCATTGACACTGTTGCCCCGTGATGCGACCGCATTAGTCCAGAACGTCAACCATAACGCTATAAGCCTGTCAACAATCTCCATATTTCAAAGTTTTGTACAGAGTATTCGACGTACCTGGAAACTGCGCGAGAAACGCGAACGAAGCAGTCAAAGCGAGGAACATGGCCGCATAAGCATAGCTCGTGGTCGCAAAGTAGTATTTATAGACTCCCCAGTCTCCGACAGGCCTTTTGAGGTCATTCTCTGCTAAAGCCCGTTCATTGCCCTCAGGTTCTACGATCTTGGTTAGCTCAGCCTTACCTCTTCTTTCGGTAGAGTCCTCGGTTGTATGCCGCGCGGCCAGCTTAGAAGTGTAGCCCTCGTTTGCCATAAGCTGGTCAAAAGACCCTTGCTCGGAGATTGACCCATTCCCATCTAGTGCGATGATATGGTCAGCGTAAGATAACCGATGAGCAGCATGTGTGGCCAAGAGGATGGTCATGTTGAGGTCTCGCAGGAAACCTCGCTTTCCTAGTAGGCGGGAGAAGATTCGATCTTCAGAGCCGGCGTCTAGTCCGCTAAAAACATCGTCCAATATCAAGATTTGCTTTCGCGAATAGATAGCCCTGGCAAGAGCCCGGAAAAAGTCAGCCGCAGGTATGTGGAAAGGGTTGCGTACTTACCACGCGCAACTTCTGTCCACCAGAAAGCCCACTGCCGGCAGATCCAACTTGAGTACTGTCCCCTTGTACAAGGTTCTCGAAGTCCTCATGCAGCGCACAAGCGTCGATGACCTTTGAATAGAAGCCATGCTCGAAGATGGACATACCTATGATATTCTCACGAAGAGTACCATGGTAGACCCAAGGAGACTGGTCCACGAAGGCTATTTCCCCAGAGTCTAGGAATACATGACCTTTCGTAGACTGGATCTCACCGAGTAGTCCCTTAATCAAGCTTGTTTTGCCACATCCCACTTTGCCTACTAGCATTGTGAGGCCAGCATATACTTCGAAAGAGACGTCGTTAATAACTGGTTGCGTGCTGTCCTCCCATGCAAGTGTACAGTTCGCCACCCGGACACTGGAGGTCCCTACAGCTGTACTTATAGGTTGGTATGTGCCTGGCGATAAGGTCTTCAATTCGACATCTTGCGTATTCGAATTATCTCTGACTAGAGCAGCTTCACCAACGCTTGCGCAGTCCGCTCGACTTGCGGTAGGGGCAAGTAGGCGGTCGTCGCGGCGTGATACCGAAAGTAAATAATCCTGGATTCGATCGAAACAACCAATGGATATCATCACCTGAGGAATGGCAAAATTGATCAGAACCTTTGTTGGACTTGCCAACAGCGAGATCAGCGACAAGATCGTGTAGGCGGGGCTTGCTGTGAGCTGTTGTCCATTGTAGTAGGTGGACATCAGGACGTAAATTGCGAAGGCTGCACCTGGTGCAAAGATGTCTGTAACGTTACCACATATGATACCATATGCCATCAAGCGCCTCGATCTGACTGACAGCTTGATCTCTGACTTCCGGAGACGTTCAACGGTATGACTCACCACGGATATCAATCCGAGCATCTTGACACTTTTCATTGCCTGCAAAGACTTTGTGGTGACACTCACACGAGTTTGAATCTCTGCTAACCACTCTTTTTGTGCGGAAGCCATCCGAGAAGCAACAGCAGAGACCAATGACACTGCCAAGATCGACACGATGACAGGCCCTAACAAGGCCAGCCCTAACTCATCTGCAAGCAGCCAGATAGCAAGGCCGATTTCGATCGGACACGCCCAAAGCTCGTGAAGAACGGGCATGGCTTCGGAGAGCCGCTGGACATCAGTTGACATCAATGTAATGGCGGCAGCTTCGTCTAAAGCACTAGAATTCTGAGCTTACAGTAAGGAAGGATGGGGATATGGATAAGCTTACGTGACTGAGAGTGCCATGGTCTTATTGTAGATTGCTGCGACAAGTGCACCTCGGACCATAGCTGCCACCCTATAGGCCCGGTAGTTGTACATCGCAACCGAGATCTGAAACAGATTGTCAGCTCATGAGTTAGAAAAGCAGGTTGAAGACGCTCGCTTCGTCTGTCTGCTTACAGCAATTCCGATGTACACTAAGCCATAAGCAGCAGTCAAGCCCCAGCCTTCGTTTGTAGCAGACCGTGTGTCAGGCTGATCAACAAAAATTGTGACCCTTCTGATAAGTAACGGCTGCATGAACCGGAAGAATGTTTGGCATAGCCTTGGAAGGACCGCAGCTGTGAGAGGCACAAACATACAATGTGCCATGCTAGCCATCAGTTGATGACGGTATGCTGTTTTGTTACCTGATGTTGCGGTCAACGGCGTGCTTGGATGCATCTGGGATCATCAGATCTTACGTCTTCCCCATCGTGAGTGAAATCTTTTGCTCAGTGAATTTGCAGTCAGATTCTCATCTGTATGAAAGAGATCGCCTTCCTGTAAGACACCTTTGAACCCTGCAAAAAACAAAGGGTTGAGCCACCAAAACACCGCACGCCCGAACAGACTGCTGGTGGTTTCAGGGGGATAATGAACGTAGGGTGGCAACAAGAGTTTCCGCTTTTCCACAGCTTCGACACCAATAATGAGAAGCTTGATAGCTAAGGAAGTCGATGCAACCCCGGAAAGAGGAGCATTCCCAGCGCGCAACCATAATGTCCTTACTTTGGCAGCATCCAGAGGCAAGGTGAGAAGAAGATAGGCGTTAATGAGAAAGCTCGGATGAATGGATCGTGAGTGTTCGACAGTCGATAGACCGCAGAGGCCAAACGCTGCAGCTACTGACAATGAGGCGGCAGCAATGGATGCACGAGTCTGGTACCTGGGCTCAAGAGCCCAGACTGCCAAGTTCACGATTTGTAGCGTCGTGAAGCTGAGCAATAACACCTAGAATAAGCCTCGGTCAGTACCAAGCTTGATCCCTGGAAGTCAATCTACAGACCGTCTTGATTGTTCGCAGTTGCGAGACTTTGACTTTCCGAGACGTGTGCCATAGCTGCAAAATGCGCGATGGCGCTGTAAGTAGTAACAGTGAAGAAGGCAGGATAGATAATATCGTATCTTCGAAGAGAAGCGTGAAGTCGAATATATGCTCTCCAGGTATGTGACAAAATGGGCCGAAGCTGTTGTCAGCGGACTCCATATTTGTGTCAGTACAATAGCGATAAGATGGCGTGTCTACCTTCGTCTTGATTGCGTCTCGCTGTGTGACCAGTATGAACAGAGCGATACTTACTAATGACTTCTCGCACTGGCCATATCTCTTCGCATGAACTCGAAGGTGGATTATTGATCAGGCAGAAAGCAGAAGAGCTGTCCAGATTGGCCATCTACATCGGCACCGCTGTCCGGTTTAGAGGGGACACTGGTCTACGTGCAACTCTCCAGTGGAACGTCGAATGTGATCACGATGACCCTGAGGCTCGACTGCGCAGAAGTGGCGATGATCGACCGCGTCCCCTCGGCCGCAAGCAATCAATCTGGTTTCTGATGCGGCACAGCACGGCTCCTTTGGCACCGCTGACTCAGGACTGATGTCATCAACAAGCCACAACGTACTAGTTTCCTGCACAGCAGCTTCGAGTCCGAGTCCGAGTCCAGTTGGGAGATGGTGAGCCGACCTAATCACAATTTCGTGCTATCTACTTCATGCTCAGGTGTTTACTTGACTGCCAGTCGGTAATAACTTACCACAACGGTGGGTGCATAGGCAAAGCACGACTACGAGCGTTTTCTAACATCAGTCCACGGTAGCTTCGCCAAGGGATATGTTGAAAGTGAGGAGACCCAGTGTCTCCGTACGTTTCACGTGCCCGCTCTTTCCTACCCTCTCAGAAGGCCATTCGAGTAGTCCAACGCACGACACAAAAATCCAAACTGCGAAATCCCTTGAATTAAACCCGCGCACAGGCTTCACTCGATCACCGCCAGAACTATTTCGCTCCCTCTTCACCTTTGCTTCCCCGCTGCTGCCTTTCCAGCGTCAGTGGAAAGCGCAGTTTCCAGCGCTGAGATTCTCGGACTTACATGTGAGCAGATTAGGGGTAGGAAGCTTGCCGGCCAACGTCTTAATGCTCGTCGCCAGTCCTTAGATAGCGACGACTAGATCAACTCGTCCATTTGATTTCCGCGGCTGGCCTACTGACAGAGTACGAAGATCAACCTACGTATCCGCGTAATTCTACCCATGAGGGTTTGTGTTACTGTTATACTATGAATCATCTGAGATTCCGGTGAGATAGCTGGTATAATCCTTACCTACTGCTTTTCTCTAGTGTTATTCTCTTCAGCACGTCCCAACCATCAATGGGCTTACTAGATGGCTCGTTTCAAGTGTTTACGCGTAGTTGCAGTCCTCCCGTAGCATTCGACTTTCCGGCTTGAGGCATCACCCTCTACATCTACACCGGATACTATCCTGCTTCCTATTGGTGCGTAACTTCAACTTATGCATGGGTCCCGTCGATAATGTTAACAATCTTCAGCCCGAAGAGGCCATCTGCCTGCAAAGTTCTGCATGTGGCTCGGATCTTCTGAACGAGTACGTGATATGCATTTACCATGTGACACTCAGACGTTGTCCCGCTCGAACCATGGTGGCCTGATACATCTGCGGTGGGGCAATAAAGTGGTCTGATGCGGTTATGCTCTGCGTATCGCGACCTTGTCCGCACAAACAAGATCAATCACGATCTCCAATAGCTTTTAATCCCACACGTGACAAGACACCTGAGCTTCAGGGCCTGATCGACTATTCGTGGTACCTCTAAGACGTGGAGCTGCACAGCATGGAACGTTCCCATATAAGGTAGTCTCTGAACATACTGGTGGTGGAAGAGGAGCTACCTACTAATGCAAGAATTCAGCACGTTTGAGGTCCTTGAGCACCTTCAGCCGTCTATAAAAGTTCGTGCCAAGAAAGGAGGGGGTTACGACTCGCCAAGATTTCTTAGTGACCTGTTCATAGTGGGGCACTAGGTCATTGCACCTCCTCAATCTGTCGAACTAGTGAGCTAATCTTGCTGCACTTTGTGTTATAAACAGCACCGTATGCCCAAATGCAACCACCTCCGGCAGTCAAATGTCCATCAAGGCTCAATAGTGCCTATACGGGTTAGAGAACTGAAGCGCACATCAACGGTATCTAAAACAACCCAACTGCTCTCCGCCGGGCATTGACGCCCACATCCACGCCGCCATGAAGGTCGCATTTTACAGCACCAAACAGGTCTGTTACTCTCTTGGCCTCCAGCGGAGTGACGCTCTAACTTCGATCTATCCCAGTATGATCGAGAGTCATTTGAGCAAGCAAACGTCTCCCTAGGAAGCCCCGTTGATCTTTCGTTCTTCGACCCAAGACTTACTCCCGAGACGGCACTGTTGGCACACGGCCACGAAGCGGTCTGTTTGTTCGTGAACGATGATGCTGGTGCTGACGTAAGGGCTCGAACTGTCGTTCAGCTTCCCCGAGCAGCATGCTGACCCCAAGGCACCAACAGACTCTCGAAGAACTCAACCGCATTGGCGTCAAGCATATCTCTTTTCGGGTACGAAGGCTGCATCCTGGCTACGTGACAAAATTGACCATAACAGTGCGCAGGCACGGACAATGTTGATCTTAATCGAGCAAAATCTCTCGGAATCAGAGTGATCCACGTTCCATCGTACTCCCCAGAAGCTGTCGCTGAGTTTACTGTCGGCATGATCCTCTTGACCGTCAGGAAGTATCACAAAGCGTACAATCGAGTCAGAGAAGGCAACTTCATGCTGTCTGGTACGTCCTTCCCCTGGTGGAGATGACCTTGTTCGTGCTGTCTGACTGGGGTACAGGACTCGTCGGTTTTAATCTGCAAGGCAAGACTATCGGCATCATCGGCACGGGACGGATCGGCCTCACTACAGCCAAGATTCTGTCTCGAGGCTTCTCGAGCAAAGTTATTGCCTATGATCCGTATCCGAATGAAGAGGCTGCAAAGGAGTATGGTTTCAAGTATACTGCAACACTCGACGAGCTTCTTGGCGATTCAGACATTGTGAGCCTACACTGTCCTCTAACAAAGTCAACACACCATTTGTTGAACCACAAAACGCTGTCGAAGTTGAAACCAGGCGCAGTTCTCGTCAACGTGGCGAGGGGAGCACTGATCAATACGAAAGCACTCATACAGTATGCTTTTCCTCCCGATCTTATGCTGAATACACTTACTGACAACGACCTAGCCACTTGAAGACCGGTCATATCGGGGCCGTGGGGCTTGACGGTCAGTCCTTGTTTATACAACTGTGGCAGAACCAGGCTAGAGTGCAGTGCTGACGTATGATATAGTCTACGAGGGTGAGGCAGAGTACTTCTTTCACGATTCAAGCTCGAAGATAATCCAGGACGACGAGCTGTCCCGACTGATGAGCTTTCACAACGTCGTTATTACGTAAGTGTACATGACGGCCACAGCCTGACCGCAATGAGACGAACAGAGTCACCTGACAAGGGTAACAGTGGCCATCAAGCATTCTTGACCAAAGAAGCGCTTCACAGCATCGCTATACAGAGTATCCAAGGACTTCTTGGCATCGATGAACACACCCCGACGATTAGCGAAGGACGAAACTAGGTCTCGTAATCTGCTTCGGATTCCCCGAGCCATTGAGCTCTCGCAAACTCTTGCATACACAAGAGCTGGCTCAGGCGCATGAGTAGGTGGACGAGATAGCGGTGGGCATCTGTCGATGGTTGAATTTGCTGGCGTCGGACGGTGTCTTGTTTCTGTCCAAGCCCATCGATTTGACTCATGGGATCAGCTACATCGTTGTCTTCACTGATGTTTCCACGCTCACTGCTAGAGGCGTCATTACTGCTCACGTCATGATTGCTCTCATAATCACTGCTGTCATTGTGGTTGGCTCCTAGTCGCTCCTCTGTCTCTTCATTGGCGTTATGAAATCATGGGCTTCGTCAGCAGGTTCAAAAGTTCCATATATTGCAGACTTTTGACCGTCAGAGGTTGATGCAAGCCAGATTTCCTCTAGGTCGATGCAGAGCGCACGGTCCATAGGTCTCGCTCAGGTGCGATTGCAAGTTTAACGCTATCGGACATTCCGGGCGACAGGCCATCCTGACAGCGCTGTCAGTTAAGCGTAACAGACAGTTTATAAACAATCAGACGCGGTACATTGGCATATGAAGATCCGTTTTATTTCGAGTTAGACGAGAACACCAACAGAGACCCACGCATTACGGACTATAACCGACGCAGAAACGCCGAACAGCTTGTCAGCTTGGTCAACTGTCACATCAGCCCACCGCTTGAAAGTGATTTTTCCTCCGGGTACCCTAACACGCGAGTCGGTCAGAGTGGCATACCAAATTTTTCCTGCCCTCTCCCAAGCATACCCACCGAAGCCTATAGCAATCAAGTAGAATGCGCGATTAGGGATACCCGAAGTAAAGTGAACATCCAGGCTATCATTGTACTGCCTAAAATGAGCGATCTGAAGGTCTGGTCCGCGGACCGTATCATTGAATGCGGTTCCCGGGTTTGCGATGTTGCGGAGAGCTGCACCCCTGATAGCAACAGGAAACAGATTCTGGCCAGTGAGCCAATCAGCGTCTGCCGCGGTCTGGTTGAAGTGCCACTGCTCAACCAATGCGGCGAAGACATCGGAGATAGACTCGTTCAGGCCTCCCGATTGCTCCTCGTATGCGAACCCGGCGGTGTATTGGGTGATGGCGTGGGTCAACTCGTGCGCGATAACATCCAGGGAATCCGCGAAATGGTCGAAGATGATGCCATCACCATCACCAAAAGCGAACTGGACGCCGTCCCAAAACGCGTTGTTGTACCCGAGAAGATCCTCCTGCTCCACGTCATGATGAACAGTAACAATGGGAGTCCTGCCATTGCCGTCGATGCCATTGCGACCATACACCTCGTGGAAGAATTTGACCGTGATGCCGACACCGTCATAGACGTTATTGACCTGCCTGTCGCGTGTACGCGCATCACCTTCCTTGCGAGCAAGGGTACCAGGAAGAGCGGCAAGGCCTTTTCCATCGTAGATGGCGCGCTTCAGCACGAGAGCCACAGCTTTAGGGTCATGGGGCTCGTCTCTCGCGGCAGGGCCAACGAGAGCAGCTCCCTATTCGCGAATTAGCATCTGACCTCAACGTTGCCCTTGCACACCTTCGATTCTCGTCGTCTGCTAATTCACCCTGGGCGACATGCTCAAGGATGCTGGGTGGGGCAACGCCTAGACTCACGATTGTTGCTTGGCCTGCCGATACATCAGAATCATCGGGAACAGTGGGTGCTACACCGCTTGCAAGGGCTTGCAGACGCTGCTCGCGGAAGTCCTGATCGGCTGAGAGTGTGCGAATAGCGGCCCGACGCGCTTCCTCTGGAGCAGCCTCAGAATCGGCAATGTGCTGAAGGATATAAGCGGGCACGAAGTGGCACATCTGGAACGAGAGTTTAGCATACGATCGGAAACAGGAAGCATGGGAGTCATGCCGCCGCCGACTGGTGCTGATTGCACATAATGGTTGGTCGTCAGATACTTGCGAGGCAAGGAACAAGAGGACTCTTCGTTTGAGATTGTAGCTGAAATTGCGTGATCCTCGGATGATGAAGTCCGCATTTGATGTTCACACCTGAGTCCTGGACGGCGCTCCAAAGTAGTAGTCCCCAGGCAGGCACATATCCAACATACTGTTTCTTGACCTAACCCAAAAGCAAAACCTAGCTGGCCATTGAAACTCGGCGTTGCACAGCTGTGCAGCACGCAGTGACGGTTGAGGAGTAAGTCGGGCAGCTGGGTGGAAGAATAGGACTTCTTGCAGGACTTGGCACGCTTGGCAGCCACTGAGCTGAGTCTAGACCACCAACCGACGGAGGTGGCCAAGCAAAGGATCGAATCTTGGCGACTGTCGCTCAGATGATACTCCTCGCGTACAAAATTTTACAACTAGCGCTAAGCCTCACCTTCTAGCCTTTCTTACAATAACTCAATAACGAATATTCGTACATATATTCAATGCTAGACATCAATTATACTTAGGTTATTATACAACTGTTTTTCATCCATGAAAGCTCGTACTATCTCCTCGCTGGCCTATTGGCTACTTCAGCTTGCTGCGGAAGCTGCATATAGTTGACAGTCCGTCGCCAAATCCATCCTGTCGAATCTCGCAAGGATGATGTCAATCATTTCGCCTGCAGACGAAATGGGTGCGCGTAGCTTCAACCCTTCAGTTCAGGATGCCTGGGTCGCTAAATTCCTAGGAGAAGCTGCAGTCCAGATTCCTCTTTAACTGGAGTGGCAAGCCCGAATCGATGGTAGTGATTCCAGTGATGCCTTCCGCAGGGCAGAGGAACAGGCACGGGCCAGTGGTGACGAGTGAAGCGCAGTCAGAGACTCGCAATCCCTCCACGGGTACAAACGAGAATACGACGACGCCAGTCAACTCATTCGCCAATGTGCGATGCAGAGCAGGATATGCGTTTCTACATCCAGTCGGTGGCTACAAGCCGTTCCGAACTGCTAAGCGAGTTTCTCGCTTGATCCCTGCGGACCCCCTTCTCAGCCGCAGATCTCATGCATACACTGAGGGCCAACTATGCTGGCCCCTATAACTATTACTCAATCAATTACTACGACCTGTCTAGTGGTTTTGCACACAACAGTAGTACCAGCTCAACAGCAATTCAAATTTCTTCATCACGTTTACGCTGTCGAAGGCAATCTTGCAGAGTCTATGTCTACTTCACGACCCCGATCAGGTTTGAGCGACGGCTACGGCGTCGCAGTTGGTAGTAAGATTAGATTTTACCGAGATGATCCCAATGATTTTGGCCGCTATCATCACGGTAATCTAATCATTCGAGCTGGAAGTCGCGAGTATCGATGCGCAATCGACATCGATTCAAACGGCCTTCCCAATGGGCACAAGTGGTCCACATTCAGCCTTGCTGACAATGACTTTCCGGTCATTCGATCGTTAAGCAGTGGATGGCATTCATTGAATTCAGCAGGCGATTCTGGTGCACTGGACTATATTCGGTCACCAGAGTTAGTCTCCAGGATCTCATGGAGTACAGGCGATAGTATTCGAGCTATTGAAGCCCTAGAAGCTTTTGTTGAAGACGGGAGACGATACTTCGTGTTCGGAGAGCCCTTCAGGACTGGTTATGGAGTACACAATGTTCATCAAAATCAGGGCAGCGAGATTGGAGGTGGTCATGATGCAGAAAACGCGTTTGGCAGGATGGTGCAGTATTGATTGAGCGCAATGATGGCACAATGATGGTTTATGTGAACAAGTTCTCCAATCAAGCTGATAGTACGGACAAATTCGGCAGACCGGTTGCAGGAGGGCGTGCCAGAACATACAAACTATGATTTTATGGCAAAACCTGGGATGTTGTAAGAGCGAAAGGTGGTTTTGCCGATGCCACTCAGTTGGTAATAATCATATGCCATCCTCCGAGAAGGCTTTGAGTTATCGAGAGGTGGGCTCTAGATATATAGTCGAACTGGAGAGCATATCTCATATCAACTCGTGAGTATGTGCTTGTTATTGTGGTTTGTGGCTGATTGCCCAGCCTACACAAAAGGACGAATAGAACCATCTAATTGGAGGAGTGCCATAAATAGTGCTTTGAAGCTGGCTAACGCTGTTTGAGGCGGTGGCATGCATCGCTCGTAGCAGCGCTCTTCTCTGTTTTCAGATCTGTTCTTCTTGCCAAGAGAAGGCCGGATGCACTCACATGGCTTTGAGGCCTCACCAGTCAGATATGAACGCATCATACGTCCTCTACAATCATCGAAGCAAGGACTTGGTCCTTTTCTCGCGTGGTCACTGATGCGGAGACCTCCATGCTGTCAGCATGACTTGCAGGACCTCGTTCGACTGTTACGCTAGTAAAGCCAAATCTGACCTCGCGAGACGAAGGCCATTGCCAATCAAAGGACCCGGGACTTCGCCTAAATTCTAATCACATCGCTTTTACAGAAAGTAGAAAGAGTGGCTCCACTGCGCAGCCGAAGGGCACCCAGCCTTTGGCTGATACAAAGTGCTGCCTAGTACATTCTGCCGACCGGCAGCCAAAACTGGGACGACAAAAGTCAGCTTGAGCGGGGGTTTTCGATCAATCGCATTCCTCAACTTGGTTTTGTCTACCTGAATACGAATCAGCTGGGATGAGTTTTGTGAGCCTATAGTTACATCAATCATTGCATAACATGGCTACATCAAGCTTCATCTTGTGATTGCTGACCCAGCCTGCAGCTGAAAAGTTTGGTAGCAGACAAGATGTTAATGCAGACCCGCAAGGCTACCGATACTCCTACTAAGAATAACCATCAGCTCGCCTCCTGCCTCGAGAGACTGCACTTTCTTATGTAGCTTGGTCTAGTCCCACCATTTGTTCCATTGCTGCTCTGTAAAAAGGGGTAGTCCCACTATCTTCAAATCCCCGGTAACACTTTCGATACCTTGGACATCATGGCCTCTCACCTAGTCCCTAACTACGACGTCAAAGTCCTCCTGAAGCCCTCAGAAGTGCTCGAACCAAACAACAGACTCAAAGACGCGGTCCGATTGTCGTTCTCCATAACTTCGAGCACCAAGCACATGAACGTCCAATATCTGGACACCAAGCAACAAGACATCTACGCGGAGGGCTGGAGTCTGCGCATCCGCAAGACGGAAGACGACAATGAGTTCGAGTTAACGTACAAGAAGCGCTATCCGGTCGACGACGCATACTCGAGTAGTACCACTGAAGGCAACATCGATGCAGCGCTCAAGAGGGCCGGGCAAGAGGGTTTCGACTCAACGACTGCGTACAAACCGCAGGTTGAAGTGGGGTACCAAAAGCAGACTCTCTCAATCAGCCACGATGAGAAAGTTTCCGACACTGGATTTGAAGGAACAGACCTCCCTTCGGCGGAAGGCTCGCGCAAGTATTTCGCCTGCAAAGCACCCGAAGAATTCAAACATTGGTCAGTCGATGAATGGGGTACTAACCATCTTAACACCTCCGTAGTGTACGGACCGGTACTGGCGAAGCGGTTCAAAGGTACCTGGGATAACTTCAAGCTTTCCATTGAAATGTGGCCGATTCGGAAGAGCAAGATTGCTGCGAGTCTTGAACCAATCGTTGAGGCGTCGTTTAAGACGCCTGACCTAAAGAAGGCTCTGGAGGGGCGTGCCAACCTTGTGGAATTCTTGCGGGATAGGGCCTGGTTCTTGGCTGAGGATTCCTTGAAGACGAAGCTTATCATGGAACGGTACGGAGAGATTGCTCTGAATCCGTGATACATAGAATACACTGGTAGTTCAATCTATCCCAACTATTTCACTAACTCAAAGCCTCTGCAGAAAAACAACCTTGCTGTCATAGTCCCTATCGAACGCAAACTGAATGCCACCATTCATCAACGTAGCACCAGAGTACACCTTGTCACCGTCCAGCTTATACCTTGCCGCAGCATCCAGTCCCTGCAACTTCAGCACCGGGGTCTCATGCATCGCCGTCGACAGCATCTGGAACGCGAACAGCACAGACTGGCTGCCGTCAGGTAACACAACCATGGCAGCCGGATGGTTCGAGGCCTCGGGCAACCTCAATCGCCAGAGGTCGCCTTTGATGATGATCGGGTTGATCTTCTCCGCCAGCGCGATGAGACTGGGAATTTTCTTCCTCTCGCCCTCGTCTAGCTTATCGGGGTCGAGCTCGAAGCCGAACGAGCCGGCCATCATGGCCACGTGGGCGCGGAAGTCGAAAGATTGAGTGCGCTTGGTGACGTGGCTGGGCACAGCGCCTACATGTGCGCTTATGGTGGACAAGGGGTAAACGACAGACGTGCCGAAATGGTTGTTAATGCGATCGATGCCGTCCATGTTGTCGGACGCCCAGATCTGAGGGAAATACTGCAAGACACCTGGGTCGAAGCGGCCACCGCCGGCAGCGCAGCCTTCCCAGAGGATGTTGGGGAAGCGGCTTGTGAGGGCATCGAACACCTTGTACATGCCGAGAATATAGGCGTGGTAGTTTTGCGGTGCCGAGCTCTCGTGAATGGCTCGGTTATGATCCCACTTGACATAGGAGATGGTTGCGTCTTCAAGCAGGGACGTAATGGAGGCGATGATGGAACTCTGTACCTCGGGGAGGGCCAGGTTGAGGACGAGCTGGTTCCGTGTCTCGCTACGATCGTGTGAGCCGGCGCTCATGACCCAGTCGGGATGCTTGGCATAGAGTTCCGAGTTACGGCTGACCATCTCCGGCTCAATCCAGATGCCGAACTGCAGTTTCTCACTGGACCCTGCCACGGGGAGCTGGGTGACCTTGTTGGTGATGGACTTCAGGCCGTTGGGGAACTTGACAGGGTTGACGGTCCAGTCGCCCAGGCCGGCTGTATCGTCGATACGAGGATGCTTGACGCCGAACCAGCCGTCATCGAGCACAAAGAGCTTGACGCCGAGGCCAGCTGCTGCTGTGGCGAGCTTCTCGATCTTACTCTCGTCAAAGTCGTAGTAGAGGCCTTCCCAGCTGTTCAAGAGCGGCGGTTTCATCTCGTTGACGAACTTGCTCTTGATGAGGTTCTGGCGGTACAGGCGGTGGAACTTGCGCGACATGCCGCCCATTCCGGAGGATGAGTAGACGGCGACGCATTCAGGCGAAGCGAGGGTTTCGCCGGCCTGCAAATCCCAGGAGAGCTGGTACTTGTTCATGCCCATAGAGGCGCGGACCAGGCCGTGAGGGCTCTTCTCGACCTCGGCGACGAAGGAGCCAGTGTATACTAGAGAGAAACCCCAGGCGTCACCGTGCGACTCGGTGGTAGTTGGTGATGTGATGCCGAGGAAAGGGTTGTAGAAATGGGAGGAGTACCCAGTGTTGCTGCCAAAGCTAGTATGATATCGTCTTAGCTTAATCCAGATTGCATACTCAGGGGTCAGCCTACCTTTGCATGCCGTACTCGACCTTGTGACGGAATTGCGAACGCTCACGCGCCCATTCGCCACGCAGGCCGACCATGTCGTACTCCGCATACGGAAGATCGATGCTCAAGCTTCCCAACTTCTCAATCGTCACAGGGTTTTCGCTCTTGTTGGTGAGTACGACCCTGCGAACAATAGCATCGTGCTCTGGGAACACTGAGTAGATGAGATCCGCTGCAACATGCGAGTACGAGTCATACATGCGCACAATCAGCGTCTTGACCTGATCAGCTTCGCCAAAAGTAGCGGGCAGCTCAGGAAACTCCAGCTTGCCATCGACTACCTCGTAAGATTGGTATTTAAAGTGGCTGACAGTGAAGCCCTCGTGGTGCTTGATGAAGACGGCGGGGTTGCGGAAGTCGCCCTTGCCAAGCTCGGGGAACTCACGACGGAGATGACTCGTCGTCGACCAGCCGTTTGGCGGGGTCGTACCAGGGATGGCGGGATCCTCAGTGACCAAGCCGCCGAAGTGGTCTGACAAGAGGTCGCCGGTTTTCTCGTCGACGTGGAAGCGGTACGACATGCTCTTGCCATTAAGGGCAAAGGACTTGCCGTTGGCGACGATAACTGCGAAGGCGTTAGTTCGTTGTGCTCTTGTCCCTCTAGAGAGAGGACTTGCACTCACGCTTCACCGGAGGCTGGTCGGCCCCAGAGGGCGTGTCGAACGCTATAGACCCCATGGCTGTATGAGACTGATTGTTGTTGGGAGTAAGAGAAGGCATTCTGAGCACAACAAGGGGGTGATACGTTCAATCATACGTTTCCTGAACAATCCTCATCACGGCCTGAGACCAAGTCCGAGGGGAGACTAGTGGGGTGGTGGCATCGAATGAGGCGTTTCTTGTCCATGGTGCGGAATACTTTGAATCTAATACTAGATGTTCGTTCTCATCGTTCTCGTTTGTGTAACTGTAACCGTGAGTAGTAAGTGGAGTTTTGATCGTAAGCACAATTTTAGTGAGGAAAGTGAACAATCCGGATAATTAACCGGCATGACTGCATGTATACTTCTAACCTACCCTCCGCCCGGTCAACAAGATTGGCCGCTGCTGTTACGCTTAATTGCCGGTATTTAAGCGTACAGCAGCGGCCACTTTGGTTGACCGGCCGGAGCTACCGTACTCACATCAGTGGCGTCCACTAGTATGGCTCGGCGGCATTTTCCAGGCTGGCTCCCAAGGGGCTTCGTACCCCACGAGTTCTCCGCCTGGTTTCCCGCCTGATTTGACCGATCGTCGGGCCTATTGTTCCCCACAAATTTGATGAACAGGGAAGGTATGCCGAGGCTGGTGTGGCCCCTGTGTCACATAGTAGCAAACTTGTAGCGTATGGCCTTTGCGAAGGTCAGAAACCCAGGAAGGAGAGAGAGGCCCTCCAGGCCGGTTACACCCCTTTGTTCTGTCGTCACTTTTTCTAAATTCCGGGCGATAGCACCCCCATTCCCCGCTTCAGCTTCTTCGTGGGATCAGCAGGCCATCCTGCTTGCATTGCGCCGAGACTGACCGTGACAGACTGTCAACGGTTGATTCTGATGTAGTCTTTTCATCTGTCGCTATGCTCCGATGTATGCATTCAGTGGGAGGTGCTGCGGACTTCCTTAATCTAACACACACTCTGACAGCCATGTAACCACCTTCAGAGCTCTGACCACAGAAACGGACCCAGAAACCAAGCCCATCTTCTCCCGGAGCGCAAGACCGAATCACAAACATGGACGACCCGAAGGACTACCATATCAATGTTCCGTCCACAGTCGAGAATGAATACAGGCTGCAGCTCCCTAAAGCATCAAACCTCGCTCACAACAGCTTTCCTCACGGACTATCCCCATCCACCGACAGCTTCCCCAGACTGAACAGTTCCGCCGCCGCCACCACCGCACAGGATGAGCGCCAGCAGACACTCAAGGCTGCGACCCAGCGCTACCCTAAGGCCATCGCATGGTCAGCGGCTATCTCCCTCGCCATTGTCATGGAAGGCTTCCAGACGGCGCTGATCAACGGCTTCTACGCCTTCCCTCAGTTTCAAAAGGCATACGGCGTCGAAGTGTCGCCGGACGAATACCAGATCACAACGACATGGCAGTCCGCGTTAGGCAACTCCTCCGTCGCGGGCTCGGTCATTGGGTTGCTCGCCAACGGTCTCCTGACCGAAATGTTTGGGTACCGACGCACAATGATGGGCGCCTTGCTACTACTCGCCGCCGCTATCTTCTTGACCTTCTTCGCGTCGAGCCTACAGACTCTCCTTGCAGGCCAGGTCCTCTGTGGCCTCTCCTGGGGTGTTTTTAGCACGCTGACCACCACATACGCCGCCGAGATGGTCCCCGTCACACTACGAGGCTACCTAACTGCCAGCGTCAACCTCTGTTGGCTCCTCGGCCAGATCATCGCACAAGGCGCACTACGCGGCTTTCTCGATACCCAATCCCAATGGTCCTACCGCATCCCCTTCGCACTACAGTGGGTCTGGATAATCTTCGTCTTCTCCATAACCATCTTCGCACCCGAATCTCCCTGGTGGCTGATCCGGCAAGACCGTGCACAAGATGCCCAGCAGGTCCTCGAGCGCCTGACTAGCAGCCACCACGACGACCAAGACTTTAACGCCTCACACACCGTTGCGATGATGCTGTACACCAACGAGGTGGAGAAGCGGCTGAATCAAGGGCGCTCGCAGCTCTCATATCTCGAGTGCTTCCGCGGCACCAGCCTTCGCCGCACCGAGATCGCCTGCGCCGTATTCATGATCCAGAACATGTCCGGCCTACCCGTGATCGGGTTCGCCGCCTACTTCTACACGCGCATCGGTTTCAGCCAGAAGCGCAGCTACGACCTCACGATCGGCATGCACAGCATCGCGATTCTCGCGGGCTTGCTGTCCTTTGTGTTGATGCGCTACCTGGGTCGGCGGGCGCTTTACCTTGCGGGCCTGACGCTGCAGTTCCTGGTGCTATTGGCGGCGGGCATCCTCGGCATCTTCGAGGAGACGACGACGAACCTGTGGGGGACGGCGGGGCTGATCATTGTGTTTATATTTGTCTTCGATCTCCTTGTCGCGCCGTTGCCCTACACCATCGTAGCGGAGGTCCCTTCTACACGCCTACGAGTCAAGACGGTGGTGCTCGCGCGTGTGGCGTACAACCTCTGCTCACTAGCCACCAACCCGCTGCAAAACGCGATGCTCAGCTCTCTAAAATGGAACTGGCGCGCGAAATCGTGTTTTTCCTGGGCAGGCAGCTGCTTCCTGTGCACAGTCTACTGTGTGTTCCGCCTGCCGGAGACGAAGGGTCTGACCTATCTGGAGCTGGACCTGCTGTTCGAGAAGAAGGCGCACGCGACCAAATTTGCCTCCGTGCAGAAACGGCTGGCGAGCTCGGGATATTTTGATCTGCGGGATGAGCAGGTTAGCGGGGTGCAGTGGGTTGAGGTGCCTTCTTCTACAAGGAATGTGAGCGTGGAGATGAATTGGCCGTAGTTTTCATGATCTATAATGAAAAAGTGTTCGAGTTGAAATGCCAACGTATTCCTAGCCACTATAACGCGATGGCCTAGCCCCCTCTGAGTCGTACAGCTGACCCAACCACCCCCCTCCAGGACATCTAAAAGCGGTTCCCCGCCTCTTTTGCTACTCTGGCGCCGCTAGAGCCCGGCCGCGTGAGCCGTAGTACGACTCGAGTAGAAGCACGGTCCAAATGGCTCATATGCGATCGAGAAGCATGGCAGTAATCTACAGGCTAGGCTCCGAGGGCAGTATCTCTTCTCGAGAAGCCTGTCGATCCTGGATCTCGCCTCTGCTGACCACGGATCCTATGCGAGCGTGCACAGCGGACGCGCAGCTATCTGGTGCCAGTAACTAAAACAGTGAAAGAATAATCTTCATACGTTAGCAGAGATGACCCGTCGCACATGCCTGCTCACTTCAGCATCATTAGCGTGCATGTGAGTAAAGGATGACCAATATCCCAAATGAAGAAGCTCGATCAAGAGCAAAAGCAGAAAGTCTTGGTCTCGGCCGAAGAATGCATAGCTGAGTGATAAGATGACGCCTTGGCCACATACGGTAATAGGGCTCGATCCACGAAGAACATTCAGGCTAAGACAAGTTTGTCAATAGATGCGTTCGGTAGATACTTAAGAACAAGCCAGATATTTCAGGTGCAATCTTCAATCCCAAAAGCATGATACTGCCTCGATCCGTGGACTCGGCTGCTCGTGGTGCAGCTTCAGACCTGCTACCTCAAAGCCGCCCTTGACCTCCACCCGCTCTCGGGTTCAACCGTTAGTGCGTGCTCAAGTACTTGCTGACAGCGGGTCCAATGCTGGGGCGGCGCTGCTCGCCAGGTCCCACAATACTAGCACGTCGTTGTGCGGCAGCTTCCTCCGATCGACCGTGACTGGCCAAGACGTTGGTCACAGATGGGACGAACGAGGGGCGACGAGGAGGCTGGCCTGCTACGGAATAGCGCTCGGCTAGCTGGTTCTGCTCATGCTCGTCGAATTCATCAACGTTGGTGGTGGCAAATTTGCGAGCGCTGACACCCTTAGCGAAGAGGACATCGAGTTCATGGTAAGTACGATCCTATGTGTTGTTAGACCGAGTGAAATTGCGTAAGTGGAAGTACTGACCTTGGACTCAGGTAGTCTGAAATAGGCCCAAATGAAGACAAGAGTGGCGCAAGCACCCCAAACGAATCCGGTGTAGCCACGAAAGTTCCAGGCACTGTGTACGAGTCAGCAACTCCGCACGAAGAAGCGGGATGCGGCGAAACTTACGTAGGATTGACCATGTAATTGTTCAAAGTTCCACCGATGGTGCCCATGATATTGGAAACATTTCTAGCAAGGCAGACAGTCTTTTGGCGGAGACGCGTCGAGCCAATCTCTGCGGGAAGAGCCCAGCCGAGCTGACCAGCTGAGAGCTGGAAGGTGAAAGTCCAGACGAGGGTAAGGATAGCCTGCGCCCAGCCAACTGATGTGCGATTGGTCCAGACGTTCAGGATGCCGATGAGAATGAGCTCGATGGCCATAGCAGCCATACCGCAGATGTAGATAGGGCGGCGGCCAAAGCGGGGCATGAGCAGGAACCAGTTGACGAAACAAGCGAACAGCGCTAGTGCATTTGCACCCCATCCCAAGCTGTAGGAAGCATCGACGTCAAGGCCAACCTGCTGGAAGAAATAGGTTGATGCATATGCAAATACAAGACCACAAACGAGCTGGCCGCCGAAGCAGACACACGCGATCTCGGTGCGTCGAAGTTCGAAGCCCTTGAAGCAGTCATAATAGGCAGTTCCGACGGAGAGCTGCTCCTCGAGATTATTGGTGTAGACAATGACTGCTAGGGTCTTTTTAGGATCTTGGACACCTTCGCTGGATTGGAGTCGTCTGATAGAATGTTCAGCCTCCTCGAGTCTGTTTTTGCGGACTAAGTGCCATGGGGATTCGGGCGCGAACCAGATAAGGGGAATCAGCCAGAGAGGCCAGAACCACTGCAGGGCATAGGGAATTCTGTAGCCCCACTGACCGCGGATGTGAACACAGCCACGAAGAACACCGGCGCTGATGAATTGTCCAATGATGAAACACATGTTGGTCCAGGATGTCATGAAGACACGGAGCTGTGTGGGGAGTACTTCGGAGACGTACGCGGGTGACGTAGTTGCGAACTGTGGGTGTTAGCATCTCTTGTAGAGGAGGCTGCAAATCAGGGTCGACGTACGATACCCCATTCAAAACCGAGCAGAATCTGGCCAACAAGCAGGACCTGTTTGCTGGGAGCGAAGAAGACGATAAATAAAAAGCAGCTCATGACGCAGAGGGTGCACAGCAGGACTTTGCGAGGGCCGAAAGCCGTGACCAGCCATCCGTTCAGGATTGTACCAAAGATAGACCCGACGCCTAGAGTGCGAGTTAGTAGGGCATGCATCAGTCGGGGTGAAGGCACGTACCGGCGCCTTGTCCGAGGCCTGTTTGCCATGCAGCGCTCAAAGAGTAACCTTCTGGGGTCTGCTCCGTTACAGGGACTCTGTCGCCGAATCGGCGTTGGAAGGAGGCTAGAGCTATCAGCGGGATTGTGCTTCATGTGTAGGATGGGACATACGGTAAGCAAAGAAGTTCCCCAAAAGATTAGTGTCGTAGCCTTCCATGATGACAACGCAGGAGATAGCGAAACACCACAAGATGGCCTTCTTGTAGACCTTGATAGCCTGGCGAATGGTCATGTTCTTCTCTTCGAGGGCGACATCCTGGGCGATGACGCTCAGTCGACGGTTTCCCCATTTCTCCTCGCGCCAATTGCGCTCAAAGTTGCCGTTGGCCTCGACGTTGCCAAAAACGCCCTCCATCTGGTGCTGCTCGGACATGGTGAAGTTGCTGTAGGTAAAGAGGTTGTCCAGGTGCTGCGGCTGGGTTGATGGAGGTCAGGTAGCTCGGGACACTTGAGGCCATACATATCCTCGAGAGCTCGACTTTTACATATTGGCTGCATGAATCTTTCGTGGTGTAGAAGCAGGGGTTCAAGAAGGGCCGAACCAAGTAGTGTAACGCAGACATACCGGTAGAGATCGAGTCTGTGTGCTCTGTACTCTGTAAGCGGCATGGCGGCGGATTTGGGGTGTGGAGAATTCGACACCAACACAGATCTAAGACCTGAGCTGCAGTGTGCTAGGCAACCACCAACCGTGATGGGATATCGAAGTCTGGTGGACAAAAATGTCTTTAGTTAACTATAGTGCGGTTTTTATACGCTATTCCCCACAATACGTCATTAGTGTTAGAGAGAACCTTTGCGTAATAAAAATTCGCCTTTTAAAGCTTAATCGTTATAGTCTCAACGTACCAGGTAGCTTAGATTTATCGCCAAGTTAAGAAGATAACCCGCATATGAACAGTGCTACTTTCGCCCTAAAACCACCTATGTGGACAAACTTATAACGTTGTACTAAGCTCGTACTGAGGATGATCACGAGGGTAGCCGAGGGGGATCCCTGCAGACTCCACGTAGCACCCCAAAGCTTCCTACCGATTCCCGCTTTCTGGTCCAGCCCAGATACTGGCGGACCCAAGGCTTTGTACCGCTTGACACTTTGACTTTGGGCAGGGACATGTGAAGGCATGGCACTGTAGTAGCGCACGGTGAACTGGGGAAAGTCACGATCTGTCGCTTTGCAGACGGTCACAGATGGCAAGAATTGGACACAGCAGAAAGCCACAGGGCAGGAGCCCTGCGGGGTTGATGTCGTTGGAGTTGTCACGTCGGGGCAGTCGCGACTACAGTCACGCCTCCCTTGACGGCCTTCAATCTGTCGTGTCCACATTCGCGCCGATATCGTGGTGAATGCAACAATCTCTAAGCTCACACAGAATGCCTTCTTGGCACTATGGTGGTGTCCAGAAGTCCAGCAGGGACTCACCTTGGTGTCGTCGCTGAGTACGTGGTTTCTCACGGCGGTTTTGGGGCGGGTTTGGGGGCGACACATTAGCCGAAGGAGCTTTGATGGTGGGGCCACGGATATTTAAGCCACCAAAAAGCCCCATCAGCCGGCCTCAGCCAATCCCGCGCTCCGCAAACCCAATCCCGCACCTCCGCAAAGCCAATCCCGCACCTCCGCAAACCCAATCCCGCACCTCCGCAATGCCAATCCCGCACCTCCGCAATGCCAATCCCGCCTCTGGACACAGGACACAGCTGTTCGTCTTTATTCATCTCTCGCTTGCAACTTTACACGCATGGCCATGCAACAATTTGTCACGCAAGGTGCA